>OBLI01000008.1_pt1 | contig 177577 bp, 167 predicted proteins | sample 1519701 | NCBI WGS metagenome assembly OBLI01 (sample SAMEA3663005, study PRJEB22513) | pig gut metagenome | biome: pig gut; feature: pig-associated habitat; material: faeces | place: France | collected 2012
ATTCCAACTTATATCATAATCCACCACATTTTTCTGTTCTTTTCAATCCCAGATAATCTAAAATTCCAAGTTCCAGAACTATTTGGTCTCATATCCCAAACCAGTTTCGCAATTACCTAAAAGAGTATCAATTAGACTGTCGATTTGTTTCTCTCTTGTAGCGATCAGCTTGTGAAGTTTGGAGATCTCTGTATCCGTGTTCTGAGATGCTTCAACACATTCTATGAGGATAGCTTCAAGAGATGCGCAGGCTTCCTCCTGCTCAGCAATTACCTTCTGGAGAGCTAATCTTACAATTTCATTCAAGTCCTCTTCATCGATACGTCTGACTGGGTTACTGCATTCAGAATGAGATTTAATACTATAGATAGGTTTGGTTTTATTACGGTCTGCATGTCCGAAATGGTATGGCTTGCCACAAACAGGACAAAAAATTTTGCCGGCATACAAGTGCGTACCCTGGAACCGTGCCTGAGTAGTCTTTTTATCCGGCTTCTCATAAACTGTTATTCTATTGTGGTGGATGCGCTGGGCCATTTCGAAGAGCTCTGTATCAACAATCTGCAGATCCGGTCTTTCAACCAGAATCCACTGTTCCTTAGGCAAAGGGATGCGCTGTGACTTAGTCTGTCCAGTACCAAGTTTTGTGGTTCGTTTGTTGATATAAAACTTACCAATATATCTTTCGTCCTGAATTAAATTTGAGATGGAACGATCGCAAAGGCTGATTCCCTGTTCTTTCAGAAGTTTGTGTATAGAAGATGGTGTTCCATTTCTGAAAACGTATTCTTCAAAAATCATGCGAACGGTTTCTGCTTGTTCATTATTTATGGTTATGGTTTTATCATCACGATGCCAGTCATAGCCATAGGAACAGTCTTTCGCACTTAATTCTTTTCTCTGACATCGGAGTTCGTGTGTTTTTTTACCATTAATGCTTTGTTTTTTTACGTACTGAGCATCCATGATAGATTTGAAACCATACATCATTTCTGAGTTAGGATCATCGAAATCCTGAATGGCGTTATCTTCTAAAGTATAAATGGTTGTATTCGTACTGATGCAGAGTTCTTTTAATATAGAAGATGTAGTATCGTTACGATTTAATCGTGAAAGGGCCTTTGCGACAATAAGATCTACGTTACCATTTGTAATCTGCTCAAGCATTTCGTTGTATGCCGGCCTTGTAAAGTCGTTTTTGGCTGAGATACCATCGTCAATATAAGTTCCTATAACAACAATATTTGGGTGCTTAGCGATAAAATTATTAGCAAGTTCAACCTGATTTGCACAGGATTCCTTCTGGCCTTCATTATCTGTGGAAACTCGTGCATAGATAACTACGCGAATGGTTTCCGAAGAGTCTGTATATAATCTGTGTCTAATTTCATTTGCAAAATTCATTAAGTATTCACCTCTTTGTACTGTAAAAATCCTTCTTTTAACGAATGTATGTCTAACTGGTGCTGTTCGCGGATTTTGCAAAAGTTGGCTGTTCGCCAGTGAATATCGTTGAGATTATGAACCAGAATAAGGTCGTATTTGTCCTTATTCTGTAGAAGACGCATCAATTCTGTCTGTTCTCCGTCTTTCTGGTGTTCACTTTCATCAAAATACTGATCCACGATTGTCCAGTTTGTTTTCATTTTTGCATATAAAGTTAAAATATCATTATGTACGGGAATGATTTCCCTAAGTTCATTTTCTGTGCCGAAACGGCAACAATAAGTTGCAACCTTCAAATGTTTATCGAAGGGTGCTTCTTCCAAGCTGAAATATCCATTTTCCTGGGTATAAATTGGTACATTTTTTCTTCGCAGTTCCTGCATAATATTCATGCATTTACCGGTATTTTTTGCAATATGGTAGAAGTCTTTTGTGATAAGCGCATCAAAACGCTCTGCCTGGGACATAAAGCGGTCAAATTCGGGATGTTCGCTCCGAAGAAGGCTTTTGTCACAGAAGATTTCAATCTCAGTAAATCCAAGAGACATTGCAAATTCTGTCAATCTATTCAGTTGGTCTTTGTAGATTTTAGGGCGCTTCTCGGAGCCATCCGTAAAATGATAAATTGCCGCTGTCTTAGTCATCGCTGTTTTTTCTTAAACTCCTTGATTAATTCTTTTACTGCTTCATGTGGTGTGGGATCATTGAGACCGCAGATATCTTTGTAATTCAGCATTTCTTCCTTGATTCTACGGTTGTTTCGCTGTTTTTCTCTTTTCTTCATGTGTTCAAACTCTTTTCATCAAAGGGGGCCCTATTTCAGGGCGTGGTTGTATAAGGTCTTAGGGTAACGGCGACATCCGAAAACCGGGAAACGCCGGGTTCTTAGAACCATAGTGTTAAGCTGCAACATTTGACTTGGTAATTGTTTCAATCTTCTGTACTGCTTTGTCATAAATTTCTTTATCAATAGTGTTGGAGCGGAGAAGATCATTCAGCATCAAAAGCTGTATTGAAATATTTGTGTTTCTATTCATAGTTGGTCTCCTTTCAATCGTGTCTGTCTAAATAGATGATAAGTTTATCCTTGGGAATTCGAATCAGACGGCCTACTTTAATTGCAATGAGATCGCCGGATTTTACTAATCCGCGGACTGTTTTAGGTGATACATCTAAGATGTGTGCTACATCCTCTACACTAAGTACTGGTGCATATTCTTTTAAAAATTCTTCCATCATGGCCAAACCTCCTAAATGTTCTTGTTAAGCACAAATAAGTGCTTTTTGAATATTATAGCACATTAAAAGTACTTTGCAAGCACAAAACAGTGCTTTTGAAAAACTTTTTGTTCTTGAGAAGCCCTTTTTTGTACTTTTTTCTTTATAAAAATCGTAAATGGTGGTAGAATTACATTTAATATGTATAGACTGAGCAGAGGTTTGGTTGGAAGAGAGGTAATAAAACATGTTTGGTGTGGATAATCCGTTAGCACAGGATCCAATAGATTTTTATGATGAAACAGTAGCTTCTCGTATGGGAAATCGAATCAGAACAATAAGAGTAGAAAAGGGAATGTCCCAGGCAGAACTTGGAAATCTGGTGGGATTAACGGCCGATAGGATTCAGAAATACGAAAATGGTGCAAGAAAACCGAAAAAGGATCTTTTAAAGAATATTGCTGCAGCCTTAGGTGTAAGTACTTTGGCTTTAGTAGATCCGAATACAACAAGTCGTGTTGGAGCTATGTATGCTCTTTTTGAACTTGAAAACCGATTTAATATGAAAATTGAAAAAACGCCGGAAGATAAGCCTCCTGGTATGAGTCTCACTGTTGACTTTAGAGATAGTATGTATGAGTACATGAAAGAATGGTATGATGTGTATTCGGCGATGCGAACTGAAATGGAGAGTGCTTCTTCTGAAGCGGAGAAAACAGAAATATTAAAGGCATATCATAATTGGGAATGGACTTTTCCAAAGGGTCTCGTAGATAAGACTTCAAAAGAAATGCAGAAACGACGTCTGAAAAGCAAAATCGAAGAGCTACAGGAAGTATATGACAAATTAGATGAAGAATAAAAAGAAGTACTAGATTCGATGTTGCTGTCCATCCCCATAAATATAGGAGAAATATGGGAAAAGATAATTGTGTTTTGCATCCGCCTGAAGGTCTTCAGGCAATTCATGGTTTCTATTATAAGAAAAATCAAATTATACTTTTGTATTCTACTTCATCAAGAGAAGATACTTGGATTAAAATATATAAAGATAATCACACCAATAACAACGATATCATTAATTGGTGTAATGGTCAAAGTGTCGAATACCAACTTCTCGATAAAAAGAATTCTAGGTTGTATGAAGCTTTTATGAAAGAAAAACTGAATCGAGATGTGATGTAAAATTATTTGTAAAGGAAGAAATATAAGCCAACCGTGATTCTACGGAAAAATTTAATTGATCGATAATATAAAAGGGTAAAAAGGTAAAAGAAAAAGATGAGATGCCGAGGTGGCATTTCATCTTTTTTCTTGCTTGCGATGGGAAAAATACTTCACTATATTCTGATAAATTGGTATCTTCCGGTATACTGATATTCAGAATCGAATTATATATTATCAAGTCAGGAGTTCAAAATGGTTCCTGTTGGTTTTTAACAATCCTTCCTTTTGTAGTTTTGATAATTCAACAGACATTGCAGCGCGTTCTACACAGAGAAAGTCTGCCAATTGCTGGCGGTCAAAAGGAATATCAAAAGACAGAGATGAGTGCTTAATGGACTCTGACGATAAGTAGGAAAGCAGTTTCTCTCTTGTAGTGCGTTTACTTATGTGAGTGATCTTGTCATTGAAGATCAGAATTTTATTGGCCAGAACACTTACCAGATTTCGGACTAATTTCTGATGATGATCACAGGCTGTAGGGCAGGTGACAAGCAGACGCTTGACGTTAAGCATGAGAATCTCACAGTCTTTTTCGGCAACGACACTGATATTTAATACAGAACCGGGCTTAGCCGCGTAAGGCTCTCCAAAGAAATCGCCGGTTTTACAACGTGAAAAGATGTTTCGGTGTCCCCACAGGTCTTCCTGAATAATAAGAGCAGAACCGGATAAAACAAGTCCCATCTCTTCTGTAGAATCACCGGCATGGAAAATATAGGTTCCCTCTGTTTTGAAAATAGAGGTGGCACTTACGCAATGAAGCACGGAAAGGATCTCCTCATCTGTAAGTCCTGAAAAAAAAGGACTTGTTCGTAAAACTGAAATATATTTTTTCATAAATTTTCTCCATTTGTTTGAAATCAAACATACAAGTTTTGCTTATTATACTATGATGACATCAGAAAAGCAAAACAAAGAGAAAAACGAATCGTAAGGAGGTTCACAACATGATCAGAAAGATTATTCATATAAATGAGGAAAAATGTAACGGGTGCGGAATCTGTGCCAATGCATGTCACGAAGGTGCCATCGATATCATTGATGGAAAGGCAAAATTAGTTAGAGAGAATTTTTGCGATGGATTTGGAGACTGTCTTCCGGGATGTCCGACCGGGGCCATTACATTTGAAGAGCGCGAAGCTCCTGAATATGACGAAGCCGCAGTTAAGAAAGCACAGATGAAAAAAGAGCATACGCCTAAAGAGTTATATAAGCATAGTGGCTGCCCGGGTTCCAGAGTAATGAAGATTCAGAGGGAAGAAGTGCAGGAAGAAAAACAGCAATTAACAGAAAAGCCATTTTCCAGACTTTCGAACTGGCCGGTTCAGATCAAGCTGGCACCTATCCAGGCTCCGTACTTTGAGGGCGCGAAGCTTTTGATTGCTGCAGACTGCACTGCCTATGCTTATGCATCCATGCATGATGATTTCATGAAGGGAAAGGTTACACTGATCGGATGTCCGAAGCTGGATGCAGTGGATTACAGTGAAAAGCTGACACAAATCATTGCAAAGAATGATATCCAGTCGGTGACGATCATCAGAATGGAAGTTCCATGTTGCGGCGGTCTGGAAATGGCAGCAAAGAAAGCACTTCAGGCAAGCGGAAAATTTATTCCATGGCAGGTAGTGACAGTTGGGATTGATGGAACCATTAAGGAATAGGAGGAACAGATTATGAAATATTTTGTAAATAAAGAATGTATTGGTTGTGGAATGTGTAATGGACTCTGTCCGAAGGTATTCTTTATGAATGAGGAAGGAGTGGCTGAAGCGGTGGATCAGGATGTAGATGCTGCCGATTTAGGAAATGCCGAAGAAGCAATGGAAAACTGTCCGGTTGGTGCAATTGAAGAACAGTAGGAGGGTATGCTTATGATTTTTGAAGGTTGCCAGGGAAAAAAGGACATTACCATTGAGGATAAGATTTGTCCTAATTGTGGTGCCGAGCTTGAGATATTTTCAATCGATACATCTGTTACCTGCGAGAAATGTGGATTCACGATTTATAATGATGCGTTAAATTGTGTTCAGTGGTGTCAGTATGCCAGGAAGTGTGTTGGGGATACGATGTATGAACATCTGATGAAAGTGGCGGAAGATCAGAAAAACAGAAGAATGGAGAATGTGTAATATGGAAAATAAAATGTTTTGTTATCAGTGTGAACAGACTGCAGGATGCAGTGCCTGTACAGGAAATGCAGGCGTATGCGGAAAGAAAGCCGATACTGCAAAATTACAGGATGAGCTTACAGGCGCTTTGATCGGACTTGCAAGAGCAACAGAAGGGTCAACAGTTCCGACAGCTAGTACTTATCAGGCAATCATCGAAGGGCTATTTACTACTATCACAAATGTCAGTTTTGATGATGATTCTATCAGTGAAATGATTAAAAAAGTCCGGGCAGAAAAACAGAAACTCGTTCCAGATTGCAGTACCTGCGGATCTCCATGCGGAAGAAATGATGATTATGATATGGAACAGCTGTGGGATGCAGATGAAGATATTCGTTCCCTGAAGTCTCTGATTTTATTTGGTATCAGAGGAATGGCTGCTTATGCATATCATGCAGCGGTATTGGGATATACAGATGAAGACGTTAATAAGTTCTTCTGCGAAGCATTATTTGCAATTGGATATGAAGAGGAGACAGAAAGACTCCTTCCGCTTGTACTAAAGGTCGGTGAAATCAACTTGAAATGTATGGCTCTTCTTGATAAAGCCAATACAGAAACCTACGGAATACCGGCACCGGTAACTGTTTCGCTTACCGTGGAAAAAGGTCCATTTATCGTCGTGACAGGACATGATCTGAAAGATCTTCAGCTTCTGTTAGAGCAGACACAAGGGAAAGGCATCAACATTTACACCCATGGTGAGATGCTCCCAGCACATGCTTATCCTGAATTAAAGAAGTATCCGCATTTAAAAGGCAATTATGGAACTGCATGGCAGAATCAACAGAAAGAGTTTGCGGATCTTCCGGCACCGATCCTCTTTACAACGAACTGTCTGATGCCTCCAAAAGCAAGCTATGCAGACAGAGTGTTTACAACAGAAGTAGTTGCATTCCCAGGTGCGGTACATATTGGTGAAGAGAAAGACTTTACACCTGTTATTGAAAAAGCATTAGAGCTTGGTGGCTTTGCTGAGAATACGGTATTTACAGGAATCAATGGCGGAAAAGAAGTATCTACAGGTTTCGGTCATGGATTCATCCTTGAAAATGCAGGAACTGTAGTAGAAGCGGTAAAAAATGGTGCGATTAAACATTTCTTCCTGGTAGCTGGATGCGATGGAGCAAAACCGGGCAGAAATTATTACACAGAGTTTGTAAAACAAACACCGGATGACAGCATTGTGCTTACACTGGCATGTGGAAAGTATCGTTTCAATGATCTTGATCTTGGAAGCATTGGCGGCTTACCAAGACTTATGGATATGGGCCAGTGCAATGATGCATATGGTGCAATTCAGGTAGCCGTAGCGCTTGCAAATGCCTTTGGATGTGGCGCAAATGAACTGCCGCTGTCCTTCGTGCTATCATGGTATGAGCAGAAGGCTGTCTGCATCCTGCTGACACTACTCCATCTTGGAATCAAGAGTATCCGCCTTGGTCCATCTCTTCCGGCATTTGTGTCACCTAATATTTTAAATTTCCTGGTAGAGAACTATGGTATTGCACCGATCACTACGCCAGAGGATGATATTAAAAATCTAATGAAATAAAACTATATAGCTGAGCAGTAGCTAAAATGTGTGCTGTTCAGCTAAATTATTCGGTTCATTATGGGAGAACTATTTATTATGAAAAATGTGATAAAAATATTACCAGGAATGGCGCTGGCATTTATTGTAGCGACTGCAGCATGGTATATGGCGAAAATCCCGGTTGGCATCGTGAATACCGACGGCAGCATCAATACTGTCGGCAGTTATATTGGTGCCTCTGTCATTGCGCTCTTTATCGGAATGGCAATAAATGCCATCATTGGCGTTCCAGGCAGCCTTGCAGCCGGTTTTAAATTTACATCTAAGAAAATCCTTAAATTTGCTATCATTTTGTTAGGTGCTTCAATGTCGATGTCAACAATAGTCCATGTTGGCCGTATATCTTTGGAGGTAATGCTGTTTACATTGCTGACCTGTTTCGGTGGCGGATATTTTATAGGCCGTGCCCTCGGTCTTAATTGGAAGCTTAGTAACCTTATAAGCGCCGGAACCGGAATATGCGGCGGCTCAGCCATAGCGGCTATTGCGCCGGTTATTGATGCAGAAGATAAGGATATTGCTTATGCAATGAGTGCGACATTTCTTTTTGACATGGCAATGATCATCATTTTCCCGCTGATGGGAAAATCTATGGGATTATCCGATCAGGTGTACGGATTATGGGCAGGAACCGCCGTGAATGATACATCCAGTGTTGTTGCTGCGGGGTATGCGTTTTCTGAGGCTGCGGGAGACTTTGCAACAATGGTAAAACTTACCCGAACTCTTGTAATCATTCCAACAGTGCTTGTGTTTTCGATGATATCTGTTTATTTGAAGAAAAAGGAATCCGCCGCAATGGTGATGACCTCCGAAGCAAAAAACAAAGTTAACATTGCAGGCCTGTTACCTTGGTTTATTCTTGGCTTTTTAATTCTTGCATTTGTCAACTCTATGGGATTTATACCGGCATCTGTTGGTCATGCAGCCAAGCTGTTCAGTAAATTTTTGATGGTGGCAGCTCTTGCGGCAATTGGGTTGAATACTTCGTTTAAAGAAATGTCAAAGTCAGGAATACGGCCGATGGTACACGGATTCATTATTTCTGCTTTGGTCGTACTGGTTGCTATTTTGGTTGAATATATGATTGGCTTTGATATGATCACAGCGGTCGGTTTAGCGGTAAAGTAAGATATCCAGAGGAAGATCTTGCAGCTCTGTAGAAGTAATTACGGGGAAAGGGCTTATGAAAACACACGCCTTAACCGTTTGCGAAATTCGTAATATAATATGTTGTGAAAAAGCTGCTTTCAGAAAACAGTAATAACAGAAACAGATAACAATTTTATCCGAGGAGAAAAGTGGTTTTATGACGATATATGATGCAATAGAGAGAATACCTATCTTTGAAAAAACTTCACACAAAATGAAGAGTAAAATAATATCTTATGCTATATTAAAGAAATATTCGGAGCAGGAAATTCTGTTTCGTGAACGGGAACAGGTGGAATCTATATATCTGCTGGTTTCAGGTAATGTTATCCTATATCGCTATAATCACCAGGGAAACAGAAAAGTAGTTTTCGTGTGTGGAAAAGGTGAGATACTCAATGAAGTAATCCTTGAACAGGCGATTGCCTCCATCAGCTGTCAGACGCTTGTAGAGAGTATCGTATTGGTCATACAGCGCAATCATTTTCTGGAATTACTCGAAGATGATACACTTGCAAGAGCAATTATCTGCTCGGAAGCAGAAAAGATCCGGAGATTATACCGTCAGTTGTCCAATACAACAAACAGAAGCAATCTGACCGCACAGGTCGCCGCAAAATTATGGAAGCTGGGAAGAGATTTTGGTGAAGCAGTCGATGATGGAGTGAAAGTGAAATTCGAATTATCGATCACATTGCTGGCTGATATGGTAGGTGCCAGAAGAGAATCCACATCGAGAGTCATTAAATCACTGAAAGAGGAAGGGCTGTTGGAGATTCAAAAAGGATATTTTATCATCAAAGATATGAAGGGCCTGCTGGATCATGCACATGAATAAAAGCTTAGCAGACGTGATTTGAATCACGGAGGAAAAGAACTTGTTTTGATAAATTAATATCAGAATAAGTTCTTTTTTGTGTTACGAAAAAATGGACTGCCTGAAAGGAGAAGGAAACTATGGGATATATCCTGGATTCGAATGATATGAATCAGGTCTTAGAGACCATGAAAAAAGAGTATCTAATCTATGCACCGAAAGTATTTTGTGGAGGCGGCAGATTGTCAGATACAGACTGTGTCCGCTATGCAGAAATAAACAGTGTGGACGAAATCGTATTTGACAGAAAGTCTGACTATTCTTTTAAAGAAGTGCTGTTACCTGTTTCGGAGACGCTGTTTTTCTTTACGGAAGAGTCGGTAACAGAAGCTTCTGCAAGAAAAAAAGGTGCTGTGATATTTATGAGGAGTTGTGACATTCATGCGCTTGAGAGACTTGATGAAATGTATTTAAAAAATGGAGCACCGGATTATTATTATCAGCGCTTAAGGGAGAACACGCTGATCGTATTGATGGGATGCAACAGCAGCGATCAGACCTGTTTCTGCGTTTCCATGGGAACTAACAAAACAGATGCATATGACCTTGCTATTAACAAAATAGCAGGAAAATATGAGGTTGATGTGAAAAACAGAGATCTGGATTCCTTATTTGCTGAACGGAAAACAGAAAGAGCAGATATTACGCCTATGTACGTGACTGAGAATCAGACAACTGTTCATATTCCGGCAAACCTTGACCAGAGAATTATAAAAAGTACTATGTGGCAGGAGTACAACAGCAGATGCATAAACTGTGGCCGCTGCAATTTTGTCTGTCCAACCTGTACCTGTTTTACCATGCAGGATCTGTATCATGACGAGAATGGAAAAATGGGAGAACGCCGCAGAGTATGGGCATCCTGTATGGTAGACGGATATACAGATGTTGCCGGTGGCGGCTGTTATCGCAAAACGAATGGGGAACGTATGAGATTCAAAGTACTCCATAAGATCTATGATTATACAAAGAGAACGGGACATCATATGTGCGTAGGCTGCGGCAGATGTGACGCAATTTGTCCGGAATATATATCTTATTCTCATTGTCTGAACAAACTGGAAGCAGGAATGCAGGAGGTAATTGATCATGAATAGAAATGATTATGTTCCATTTCGATCTGAGATTCTGGAAATCGTGAAACATACGGAGATTGAATATACATTCCGAATGTCCTATTTCGGAGAAGTAAAACCAGGACAGTTTTTTGAAGTATCCATTCCGAAATTTGGAGAGGCACCGATCTCTGTCAGTGGGATCGGGGATGGTTTTGTAGATCTTACGATCCGAAAAGTTGGAAAAGTTACAAACGAAGTATTTGAAAAATATAAAGGAGAATATTTCTATCTGCGCGGACCATATGGAAATGGTTTTGACGTAAATGATCATAAGGGAAATGAACTTGTGGTCGTTGCCGGTGGAACCGGGGTATCGCCTGTCAGAGGTGTGATTTCTTACTTCGCTGATCATCCGGATGAATGCAGGAATTTTACCATTATCACCGGATTTAAATCAGAAAAGGATATTTTGTTCCGTGAAGATTTCACCTATTGGCGAAAGAAGTTACATGTGATCCAGACACTTGATGCAGGAACAGAGACACCGGAACACAAGGTTGGTCTGGTTACAGCATTTATTCCTGGGCTTGAACTGTCAGATGTGGATACAGCGCATGCGATTGTCGTAGGACCACCGGCTATGATGCGTTTTTCTGTCAAATCACTTCTTGAAAGAGGATTTAAGGAAGAACATATCTGGATCTCACAGGAGAGAAAGATGTGCTGCGGACTTGGTAAATGCGGACATTGCAGAATCGGAGATAAATATGTATGCCTTGACGGTCCTGTATTCAATTATACAGAAGGCAAAAATCTGATTGATTAACAGGGGTGGATACGATGGATATTAATACAAAAAAATTAAAGAAAAATGCATTTCGAGTTACAAAGGAGAGAGGCCTTGCTGCAGCTAGGGTCCGTGTTCCGGGCGGCAGAATGGATGCAAAGCTTCTCAGTGATGTTCAGAACATAGCAGATACTTATGGAAATGGAACGGTTCATCTTACGATCCGTCAGGGATTTGAAATTCCGGGAATTCCATATGAGAAGATGGATGAAGTAAATAAACTGCTTCAGCCGATCATAGAAGGAACAAATGTAAACCAAAAAGAACCGGGTACCGGTTATGAATCTTCTGGAACGAGAAACATCATGGCATGCGTTGGAAACACAATCTGTCCATTTGCGAACTATGATACAACAGAATTTGCAAGAAAGATCGAAAAAGCGATATTCCCGAATGATCTTCATGTTAAGATAGCGCTTACCGGATGCTCAAATGACTGTTGTAAAGTACGTATGCATGATTTTGGCATTATCGGAATGACAGTTCCACAGTTTGATCCAAACCGCTGTGTAAGCTGCGGAGCATGTGAAAAAACATGCAGGAAAAAATCGGTTGGAGCGATTGAAATGAAGAATTTCCATCCTGACAGAAACCATGAAAAATGTTTAGGATGTGGAGAGTGTGTGCTTGCATGTCCGAACTATGCATGGACGAGATCAGATAAGAAATACTATAAATTAACACTGCTTGGAAGGACCGGAAAGAAAAATCCAAGATTGGGACAGGACTGGATCAAATGGATCGATGAAGAAAGTATCATTAAGATCATCTGCAATACCTATGATTATATCAAAGAATATATCGATCCAAATGCACCGGGAGGAAAAGAACATATCGGATATATCGTTGACCGTACCGGATTTAAGGAATTTGAGAAATGGGCCTTGAAGGATGTACAGCTTCCGGAAATCGCAGAAGTGACAAGTCCTATGTACTGGGATGGAATCAAATACTAAAGTACTTGGATATGAGATGATCATCTGGATTATCCGATGAATTTGTGGATAGAATCTGCTATTTAATTACCATCATCATACATATGATAATGCTGACAGACTTGGATTTAAGCGAGGTGACAAGGTAATGAATAAACCAAAGATTAGAATAACCTTAGTAGAAAAAAAGGGAACTATGGGATGCCACAGAGGGCATAAAGTTGGCGACAGCTATGATTTTGATACTGAAAGAGGAAATCTATGTCCCATGGCAATGCATGTAGCGTTTCCTTATATAGATATTTTGAGATATGGAGGAAAACTTCCTAGCCAGCCAGATGGTGTTATAAAGTTTTCGTGCCCTGATGTAGATGTACTAAATATTTTTAAGATAGAAATAGAAGAATAGTAAGGATAGAAGATATTGAAACTGGAGAATAGTAATAGCAGCACTATTATAGAAATTGATGAATACAGTTTGTATGTTGGGTGGAATCGGATGATTCCACCCTGTTTTAATAGTAGGATCCTTTGGACGTTGTAATATACATCCGGATAATCATATACAGTCCATGGATCAGAAACCATACAGCTATAATATTCCAGGTGATTATTGTCAAATTGTCTGCGAACCACACTAAGAGTGCTATACTTACCAGGGCAACAGCCCCACTGATAATGTCTGTAAATTCTTTATAATAGAATTTGCCAAGGCAGTATATACAGTATCCGAAAATACCATAGGTGATACCGATAATAATGAGAAAAATTATACCTGAAAGAATGGCTGCAGTAATCACGTCAAGACCTGAGTAAGGAATCAGTTTTTTTAAAGTCCAGGCATATTCTGCTGACTCAATTGCGAATTTTATCGGTGTAACAAGAAGCTTATAAAGAAATTCTGCAAACTGAGCAATATCAGAGATACAGCGCTTAGAATTACAGGCAGTCAACATAGTTGCGAGAAAACTATAAATCAGAGCACCGCAAGTAAGGCTGTACACGGCGGCAGTCTTCCTTTTATATGAATGTTTAGCTTCTGTAATTTTATTCCTATAATCTTTCCTTATTTCGTCTGTGGTTATTTTGGCAAGATGTTCAGCGTTCTTTCCAATCTGTGCCAGCATATCAGCTTTTAAGTCAACAGCTTCCTGTTCTGTTTCCTTTGCATTATCTAGGCGTTTGGTGATTTCCTGCTCCAGAGCGGTGGCTCTTTTCTTAACGGCCGCGATAGCTTCTTTGACTTCGTCCTTTGTTCTTTGCTCGCTCTCTTGCAATTCTTTGTTCAGCTTCTCGAGCTCTTCGTTCCTCTTCAATACGAGATCGCTCTCGTGCAGCTTCTTGATCTGTCCGTTCAGAGATACTATCGTCTCGCTTTTCTTCTGAAGCTCTTTCCTGAGAACTGAGTTCTCGGATGAAAGCTGTTGTATCGTCTTGTGATCTTCTTCCTGAGTCCGTTCCAACGTGGACTCCAGATCCTGGATTTTCGTCAGTGCCTGTTCCAGCAGCTGCTGTTCCCTGGATGATTGACTCTGCTCTTGAGTAGTACTGCTCAAGGTCGCACTCGGAACTGTGCTGGGCGATTCTGATTTCATTCTGTCTTTCAAATTCATGAATTAAAGCCTCCTTATTAATGTCTATTTTAAAAGTATTAGATAGATTGGTATCACGTACCTTTTCTCCTTTTTCATTTTGGAATGTGATATGTTTCCGGTTGTCTGTCCAGATTGTCTGCCAGCCTCTATCAGCCATACCCCTGATAAAGTCTTCTTTACTGCAACAGTTTTCTTTGGATTCAAGAACTGCCATGGCGCATTCAGCAACATAGCTCTTTTTAGAATCGTTGATCAGAAGATTGTATTTATTCTTGTTCCATGCAATGATCTCGCCTTCCTCGATTGGTGTTCCATCAAAATGTTTTCCCTTTTCGGCAATAGTCAGACCTTTTTCAAGGCAGAGATTATTGGTAAATTCTTTTTGATGCTCCAGATCATGTTTTGTTTGATGTAGCTTGCTTCCGTCTACATAGGAAACGGAGTTGGTAACAATGTGAATATGAAGATGGTTTTTATCCTGATGCACGCTGATCAGATTCTGGTGCTCCGGAAAGAAGTGCTCCGCAAATCGGCGTCCAATCTCGAGACATTCTTCAGGAGTTATTTTTTCATCTTTATGAAAACTGATAACGTTGTGTGCGTACATTCTGCCGGAGTCTTTGTTCCACATTTTTTTCTCTTCGAGGAAAGCGCAGTAAACATGATCCCGATTAATTGTTTCATAGGAATAAGGTCCTGTGATTTCTACAAATCCTTCAATGACTTTCTGATCCTGAAGGACGTAGTTAATCACATTTCTCATCGCTCCGTGCGACTTTGTTGATTTATTGATAACCTTATTAATTGCCATATCGTTTCACTCTCCTTATGGTATTTGCTGATTTCATCAGCTGTCTCAATCAATGTCTGAGTGGCCGGAAGACAACCCTGACCATTTGCAACATGAGCCATCTGATTAACATTAGTAGCTAATCCCCGGAGCTGCTGAACAAGTACTGCGAAATTTTTGCTGAGTTCTTTTTGAACAGCAATTTCATCCGAAGATATGATTGGTGTTTCTTTGATGGCATTTATGATATATGCCTGTTGTGTAAGACCTGATTCTTTTACTTTATTTTGCAGAAGTGCATATTCGTCAGTATTCATGCGGAAGGTGACGGATATATCACGTCTGCGTTTTGCTTTCTTTTTATTCATAACATTTTCCTTTCTTTATTAGAGCAGGGTGTAGGGGTGCAACCATTACCGGGGTGTGCAGAGGGCGAGGAGTCCTATAGAAAAATGATGGAAGAAATGAGGAAAGGTCCGGTGGACGTTTCTGAATTTCTGAAATCATTTTGCGGGCCGGGAATGCAAAGGGCAGCGCTCTTGCTGGGGGATCCAAGGGGGCGAAGCCCATCTGGCAAGTTTAGGTAACAGCCCAAAGGCTGGAACCGGTGCATATGGCTGGCCATAATGCGAAACTTGCCTAACTACTTCATCACGATTTAGAAGCTTAGGCGGTCGGGATGGAGTAGTTAGTTGTTTTCTTTGTGAGGCCAGCGCAGGGCAGCATGTAAGACTTTACCGTAGCAGAAAGTTCTTATTTGATGAGATGAACAGGCCGAACAAAGCTGGTTCAGGGGATGGACCGAAATGCAAAAAGGGAAATGTCAATTAAGACAATTCCCTTTTGTAATAGAGGATCCAGACAGAGAACCAGAGAGAAGATTGATGAAGCATCAGCTGGCAGATCTGTTTTCAGTGAGACTAAGAATCAGCTGAAGTGTTTCATCAATAAGATCGCGGGGGAGCATATTACTCTGGCGTTTGCTTCTGGAACAGTTTTTCCAGTCGCTGATTGTAATCTCGGAAATCCCCCAGCTGTTTACAGTGGATACGACCTCCGCCTGTTTTAAACCATCAAGAACCGGAATTTTGTATAAGCCGGAACGATAACCCATAAGAATGGAAAGAAGGATTTTTCTGTTAAGATCTTTTCCAATATAGCCTTTGGTCTTTACAGTGGATTTTACTTTTACACGTTCCAGATCAGCAGAGACCTTGATGCAGTCTTCGTTTTGCATTGTGTTTCTATAGTTCAGAAATTCTTCTGCATCGATGAAAGGACGTGTATCATATTCTGCAATTATGGTATCAACGTGATAGAGACCATTGGCACTATCATAATGAACAGGCGTGTCCATTGCTGTTTCTGTAATCGGACAACGCTTATAGTCAAAATTCATGGAAAGCTGTCGGATACTTTCGGTTACATGGAAATCGTGTTTGCGTTCTACGATTTCGGAAAACTCTGTCCACAATTTTGTGGAACATTTTAATTTACCTTCACGAGAAAGCACCGCGATAATATAAGCATCTCTATCAGCACGGCTGTCTTTCGCTTCACCTGTGGTATATGAGTTGTGGGCGAGAACTCCCTTATCATTCACAGCTACATTGCCTCGTGTTGTGATATTAAGGAAGGTATCATTGAAATGCTTTGGCTCCCATACCTGATTGGCGGTGCAAGCTTCTCTGGTTTGATTGAGAATATAACGACCATTCTGAAATACCTGAGCGAAGCCATAGGCATCAAGACTTCGTACAACATCTGTTGGTGCGTTGGTGATAAATCCATCAGTAGTAACAGAGTAGACGTTATATCCCATATCATGAAGCTGGTTAATACAAGCAATCAGCATGCATCGGACTAATGCTGTCGTATATGCAGCGTGATAAGGGCTGGTGACTGCAGAAGGTTCGGCATCAACACGCCCCATTTTCTTAGCGTTGTATCTTGTCTTAGGACTTACATTCTGAGCAGTTTTGCCATAACAGGAATTGACCATCGTCTTTAAGCTCTTTTCAACCAGTGGATTTTCCTTATATTCGATCTTTGCCCGCATACGATCCTGGACAAGATTTGTGACAGCATAGGCAAGGCACTGCGAAGGTTTATTGTCTTTCATGAGCATCTGGCAGGTGAAATCTCTGTAGATTGTAATTTTTGCGCCAAGCCTTAATGCAAGATACATATCCGGACCGGTCATGTAGACATGTCTGGCATGACGAGGATAAATTTTCATCCCGCCTTTGACAGGAACCGGAATATTAGGGCAGTAACAATCATTAGGAAAAGTAAAATCTCCAACAGCAACTGCCGGTATCAGTGGGCTTGTGAGAGCCTGCCATGTAAGATCATAGTTCCTTGGAAAATCTCTTACTGGTTTTGACCAGTCGATATCTATGATATTTGCCATTGCAGTAGGATAAGCATTCTGGAGATCGAAATCCGTAGTCTGTTCCGTGATCCAGCCAATATAAAAGGAGGCATTAAAGCCTCCTGTATATGCCTCTTCAAAATATTCGATAGCAAGTTTGGCATCCGGATTATCCCTGATCGGAACATATCTCGTTGCCCTTAAATATTTAATGCACTCATCTTTTGATGGAATAATTCCTTCATCTAACATTTCTAACCCCCTGAAGATCCTGTCATATTCTGATTTTTTCTTAACCCCAAAGTATTCTTTGATTGAACCATACATGGATGCGGCAGCTGCACTGGATAATGTCATAGGAACATTATGATTGCACTGAAAAAGTTCAGAGCAGAAAGAAACCACAATATCTGCATCATTAACTGCATACTTGTAAAATTCAATTGGATTACTTACTGCAAATGCAGCCATGTTTTCAATTACTTTAGGTGGAAGTTCTAACTTTGGTCTGCCGATTACTTTTCCAAGAGCTTTTAGAGATTTGTTTTCGGCAGGCGTAAGACCAAGTGTATCTCGTACATTGAGATTGATCAGCCAATAGTAGTTATAGTTTGAATCATTCTCGGCTTTAAAACAGACATTTTCTGTAGTCATCCATCCACCCTGGATTTCACCAAGTTTACGGAGAAGATCCATGTCATATTTCTGGCGCCAGAAAACGGATATATCAGCTTTGCCGGTATGGCAGATAAGCGTTATGGGAATGATGCGGTCTTTCATTGCCTTGAAATCAATTATTTTAAAAGTCGTGTCAGACTGCGTTTTCTTTTCTTTGTAGATGATATCCCTTTTCAGAACGAGTGGAAAATTGTGAAAATAGCTTTTTTTCAGATCATCCAAAATATCAGCAAGACAATATTTTAATGGAATCTGTCCACCATCTGCTGTTACTTCCTGACTGCGAGGATCCACAAGAAAGAAGTATCTGATCAGTGTTTCTCCAATGGAGATTGACATTTGAAGAGATAATAAAAGGCGATTTCTGCCTGGTTCATCGCGGAAATCCTGAAATTCTGTATCGAAACCAATATTCAAAGACATTTTTTCAGACTGGATCACCTTAAATGAAGGGATTACCTCAGCAATGCTTCCGGCGCGCTGGACATCGAGAGGTGCCAGAAACGACTTGTCGGCTAAAGTGGAAGGGGTGTCAATTAACATACTTGCTGTGCATATAGGTGAAATGACACCACTGCCTTCAGCCCTTATATTTACTGGGTTTTCGCAGTGTTCAGAGTTACCGAAGTTTGAAACTTCGGTAACGTCTGGTGACACTACTTCTTTGAATAAAGTGTATTCGTCCCGGGCCTTAAGGTACTCAATATTGTAAGATTTCAGAGCTTCAATAATCTGCCAATACTGTTCCCATGACCACTGTTTGATGTGATATGTAAACGGCGATGTCTTAAGTGCACTGGTTCCATTAATCATTTACATCCCTCCTTATCAGATCGGAGATAACAGCAAACAGTTATCTGGATCTTTTTGTTGGGATTTATCCGACTGGAGATAGATTTGTAATAAGTAAAGGATGTTAAAAAGATGCTGTTGTCAAGATGCGAATACAGGTCATGATGGATCTCTGAGCACCGGTCATGCAAACTCTACAAGAGATATGTTGAGCAGATTGGAAACGATGGTATTGCAGGGAGCGGAAGGATTGCCTTTGGAAGCAATCCGGCAGCAGATCGCTTCGGCTGTCGATATTATCATACATTTGTCCAGAATGCGTGATAAGACAAGAAAAACTATGGAAATCACCGAGATTGTCGGATATGAAAACGGAAAGATTCAGTTGAATCCTTTGTATGTATTTGTAGAGGATGAAAAAAGTACGTTACATAAAGTATCCGGTTCACTCAGAAGAACGGATCGTCCATTGATCAATGATACGAAATTAAAAATATCAGGGAATTATAAAATCATTTAGGTGAAAAGCTGGATATGAGTAAAAAAAGAAGGAAATCAAGGAAGAAAAAAAGAAAAAGAACAGAAAAAAAACGGAATATATTCCTTTGAGGGGAATACTTGGAAATGCAACGGATTATAATATTTATCCGATGAATTTAAAAGAAAGAGCCATCGGATTTTTTATGGGATTCGCGGGAGGATTTGTGGTTATTTATGTTTTCTTTCGGGTGTATGTGATGTCCATAGCCGGTGGAATTTTGATGGGATATCTGTTCCAGAAACCTTTTCAGAATATCTTGATAAAACGACGAAAAAGAACGCTTTTATTACAGTTTAAAGATATGCTGGAAGCATTATCTGCCTCTTATTCAGCAGGTATGAATACACAGACAGCTTTTGCTGATGCAGGAAAAGACCTGGAAAATATTTATGGGAAGAAAGCGGATATTACAAAAGAAATTCAGATTATAAATGTAGGAATTAAAAACAATTTCATTGTAGAAGAATTGTTGTTTGATTTTGCCAAAAGAAGCGGATTAGAAGATATTGAAAGCTTTGCCAATGTATTCAGCATCTGCAATCGCCAGGGAGCCAATCTGAAAAAAGTCATTTCAGACAGTCGTGATATTATCAATGACAAGATTGAAATAGAAATAGAAATTGATACGATGCTGGCAGGCAACAGAAATCAACTGAATATTATGATGGTTATGCCATTGATTATTATGCTTAGTCTCAGTGGAATGGGAACGATGAGCGCAGTGACAAATAATTCGGTGAATGTAATCGTGAAGATTGGTGTCTTAATTTTATTTGCAATCGCATATAAGATGGGAAGAAAAATTGTAGATATTAAGCTGTAACCATACGGAAGGAAAAGAAAATGGATAATATATTTCAGTTTGCTATGACACTGGTAGCAATACCGATTGTGATACTCTGGATATTTATGGCACATCATTATGGCGAAAAATATCAGAGCATTATTCAAACAATCAACCCGGAAGAATACCGATATCCAGAACTGTTTGGTGTAGGATTTGGTTTGCTGGAACTGATCCATTACGATATGACCTCAGCGCATGCAACTGCGCAGATTAAGAAAATATCGGAGATGAAAGGGAAGAAATATGCTGCTTATTATTATTATGTCATGCTGGGAGAAAAAATATCCTATGCAGTAACTATTCTTCCTTTTATATTTTTGCTGGCTGCACTGGGAAACAGTAAAGAAGCGTTACTCTTCGGAACAGCGATTATTGTTTTGTTAGTATGGTATATGGATGAGATAACCAAAGATAAGCTGACGAATCGACGGGATGAGATACTCAGAGATTTTCCGCAGGTCTTATCAAAACTGACTCTGTTGGTAAACTCCGGAATGGTATTAAGGGATGCCTGGAAAAATGTAGCGGAAAAAGGAAATGGGATCCTCTATGAAGAAATGCTTCAGACCTGCGAGGAGATGAAACAAGGGGTTGCGGAGATTGATGCATATCAGAATTTTGCAGAACGATGCGAAGTAAAGGAAATTAAACGATTTACCTCCAGTATCATTCAGAATATGGTAAAAGGCAATGCAGAACTTACGAAATTTCTAAGAGAAATGTCCGATGAAATGTGGAATGAAAAAAAGAATATGGTAAAACGGAAAGGGGAAATAGCTAATTCCAAATTACTGGTTCCGATCATGCTGATTTTTATTGGAATTCTCATTGTGATTATGGTTCCAATGTTTACAAGTATGTAAACCGAACAGATATATTTTATAAAAAGAAAAGAGAGGATAAACGTATGAGAGAACAAATGACAAGATGGTACATTGCAATGCAGATGAAGATGAAAAATTTTTTAGAAGATTTTGCAGAAGAAGAAAAAGGAGCTGCTGATATTGTGGCAATTATTATGGTAATCGTGGTGGTGATTGCTGTGGCAGGAGTTTTTAAAGAGCAATTAGAAAGAGTAATAAAAGCAACATTTGATAAGCTAACTAATTTTATCGGTAAATAAAAGTCTGATTGGAAAGATATTCTCTGCCATTCTGAGAATATCTTTCTTAAAATATGCCTGTGTGTTTCAATCAGCAGCTATTATAAGGAATTCAAGGTATGATGAGAGGAAAAGAATTTGTAAAATCAGAAAATGGGGTCGTTATGGTAGAAGCTGCCATTTATTTTCCAATTGTGATCTGTGTAGTGGTAACCATGTTGTATTACGGATTATTTATTCTTCAGGAAGCTGCCATGAATTATGAAGTGCATCGTATGACCGCTTACGCATCAAAAGATGCTTCCAATCCCGGTTATGGAGTATTTCCAATTGCTTCCGGAAATGAGGTGGAGTTTGAGTATGCCGGAGATCAGCCTTCGGCAGAACAGGTAAAAGCCTATTACAACGCGTATCATAATCGGATTGGTTCTTTATATCGTGGAGTTGCAGGTATTTTATGCGGAGAAAAATACGATTATGATGCTGTATTTGGGCAGATGGTAAAGAATGGACTTTTGTTCCACTTTACGGTCTCCCCTGAGGTTGAAGTGGAAAAAACATTATTTGGAACTTCTGTGGTGGCATCTGTAGAATATTCAGTCCCAATGCCTGGTGTGGCACGTTATCTGGGCCTGGAGGAGCAGATGGTCATCCGAAGTGCATCTTATTGTCATGCAGTGAATCCATCCGATTTTGTTCGAAACACAGATCTGGCTGTGGATCTGGTGGAGTTTGCAGCAGAAAAACTCGGAGTTTCCAATAAGTTGGATGTTGCCATTGGAAAAGCAAAAAACATCATTAATAAGATTTTTTGATACGGGGGAAAAACAAAAGATGATGGGATTTTGTAGAAAAACAAAAGGTGCGATTGCTGTATTTATGTCGTTGATTCTTTTGCTTGTCTTTGTGTTTGGATGTCTGATTGTGGATGGCACAAGAATATTAAGTGCAAAAAGCATTATTTTGGGAGCAGGGGACCTGGCCATGAACAGTGCTTTGGCAAATTATGATACGAAGCTGAAAGATATGTATGGACTTATGGGAATGAAAGAAATCCCTGAAGATTTGTCAGAATATTTTAATCATTCCATAAATGCAGCAACATTAAATGATTCTGGAAAAAAATATGGAGGATTGATTCAGCTGGATACAGAATCTTTTCAACTGAAGCCTGTAAATGGATCACAGGTGTGCTGTACAGAACCCATGCGCCAGCAGATTTTGGAGTATGCAAAATATCGTGCGCCGCTTGCCTTTGGAGACGAGATGCTGGATAAGTTGAGCTCTGTAAAGAAAAAGATGAAGACAAAGGAAGCCGTACAGAAGCAGCTGGAAGTGAGCGAATGCTTTAAAGAACTGGATGATCTGTGCAAACAATTGAAAGAAAAACTGGATGTGCATAACAGTTATTGTGTACAGAAACCGTCAGACAGGGAAATCGCAAATTTGGAAAGTCAGTTGTCTGACTTATATGGAAGGGTTGCTCTGATGGATAAGATACGGGCTGCACTGAGTTATGATATACCAGATTCCGATCTGGCAATAAAAGAAACAGAATACTGTATCAAAAGTTTTCTGGATTGTATAAAAACCGTAAATCCGGAAACCGAATATCCGGAAGACTGCTTTTCCAGTGTGATGGCAGCTTTAAAATATCAGCAGGAAATCAATAAAAGAGACCTGGGTGAAATGGTTGATTCTGCGTCATCGGAAGAAAGAAAACAGGAATTATCAAAGCTTTGTGATGAGTATCAAAGTAAAAATCAAATAGTAGACCAGTATCGGAATCAGGTAGAAACATTAGAGAAACGTTACGTGTATCAGGCTTATACGGAAATTTTTCAAAGGTATTATCCGTTGGCAGACCAAGCAATACAAAGCGCAGAGGATGCAATTCCTGTAGCAGATGAGATTATTGAAATGCTTACGTTGAATGATGATTCATTAAAGAAAAAAATGGATGATTGGAAAAAATTAATCAGCGGACTGGAAGAACCGGATCAATCACAACAGATGGAAATGTATAATCGTTATAAAGACTTGATTGATGGGGAAGCCGTGCAGGATATGAAAAGTTGTCTGCAGGATAATATTGAGTATTTTCAGAAATACAAAGCTTACTGGGAAAGTTTTGAGTTTTGTGGAATTACTCTGTACAGTCTGTCTGAACCTAATCCTATTTTTTTTGAAAGAGCAGGTCGCTATTCTTCTTCAAGATATCAGAATGATCAGTTAAAGGAGGAAGCAAAGCAGCTTTTTCTGGATGAATATATTTTCTGGAATTATGCAGAAACGATGGAAGGTATGATGTATCGTAATCTGAACGAGCATCCCTATTTCAAACAGCTGGAAGAATTGCTCAATGAAGCAAAGAATCAGCAAGCAGAAGGAAAGAAAAACAACATGTTACGTGAGGCACAGGAGTTATTGGATAATCTGTTTGGTGGACTGGACAATCTTCAGGATGCAGACTGGTCGGGGACAATTCCCAGTGAGTGGCTGTCGCAGTCGGTTGCAGAAAGCGGTTCCTTAGAATTTCAGTCCATGGACACGAAAAGTAATAAAAAAATGGTATCCAGTGCCAGAACCTCCATGGATCAATCTGCAAATATTTTGAATTCTCTGAGCAGTCTTCTTGCAGGGATGACAGAGGACATGCTGATTACCGAATATGGTGTGCAGATGTTCAGTTACCTGACCGTCAATAAGGATTTAGAGGGAAAAGAACTCAGTTCGGATGAAATTATGTCTCTGAGTGGCTTTAAGTTTTCCGATAAGACAACGGCCATGTACCGGTCAGAAATGGAGTACCTCTTATGGGGAAACCGCTCTGCAAAAAATAATGTAAAGTATACGATTGCCCAGTTGTTTGCCGTAAGGTTTCTGATTAATATTCTTTGTGCATTTACAAATCCCAAGCTAATCAGTGAAATAACTGAAATTTCTTCAGGAACCACTTTTGCGGCACCTCTTGTGCATGCGGCACTGTTTCTTGCAGCGGCACTGATGGAGACAGCCAGAGATATGACAAATCTGCTGCAGGGAAAACCGGTGTTGATTTTGAAAACACAGAAAACCTGGGCATCCTATTATTTGTATTTTTCTGGTATGAACAAGAAAACTGAGAATGGTTTTCATACGTTGACTTATAAAGAATATCTGCGAATCTTTTTGCTTTTAAACAATTTTGATGATGCAAAGCAGGAAAAGGTGCTGGCACGTATGGCAGACTGTATGCAGTTGAATCTCCGGAAAGTCAGCAGTAAAGCACTGGATCTTACGCAGTCTTGTACAATGGTATCGGTGGTGGCAGACATAGCAATTAACACAACATTTATGGAAAGCATACCACGGGCGATTCAGCTTACAGATACAAATGCCACAAATCGCTATATCATTCATTACAAAAGTGTTCTGGCATATTAAACAGGAGAATATAAAATGAATCGAAAAAAAGAACAAGGAGCACTGACTGTAGAAGCAGCTTTATTTTTATCGATGTTTATTGTCTTTTTTGTTTCTCTTATGAATCTGACAGATGTTGTACGGACACAGGTTTTGATTCAGAATGCAGTGACACAAACGGCAAAAGAACTTTCGCAATACAGTTACATACTCACAAAAACAGGAGTTGTAAGTGCTTCAAACAAGACAGCCGGGGAAGCAAAAGAAGTAAAAGAAGATGTGGAATCCGTGGCAAATGATGCGATTCAGATTGCAAATGCCATTAACGATGGAGTTGTTACGGGAGATATTGAGAATTCCATGCAGACGATTGAAGATTCTTCCGAACACATGTCGGATACTTTGGATGTCTATATTGAAGATCCGGAAAATCTTCTGTCAGCGGCAATGGTGGTTGCAAAGGATGGTGTGCAAAGTGCTGCTAAAGCAAGAATTGTGGGAGCTATAACAAAGAGTCGGCTGAAGACGCATTTGTCCGTATCCGGAGCGGATCCGGATAAAAAACTTAGACAGCTTGGAGTTGTAAATGGCTTGAATGGGATTGACTTTTCGGAATCCAGATGGTTTGATAGCGGAACACAGGATATTGTGATTGTAGCTAAATATAAGATGAAAATAAAGTACATGTTTGTGGAAACGGAATTGCCGCAATTCAAAGTATGCGGTGCAACAAAAATCTGGTAGAAAACGGGAAAAATAAATGAATTATATCGTAATGATATCCAGCATAGTACTGGACGGGCTATGGGGATTTTACATGTTTTTACGCGGGAAACAGGGAAAACGTGTAGCCTTTTTTTTCGCATTGCTGGCAACAGCAGCAGGAAGCTGTCTGTTTCAATTGTATGATTATGGAATTTTCAAATGCATGCGATATCTGATTCTTATGAATGGTGTCATGCTGATTGCGGAGATTGATCATGAAAAAAGGATGATTCCCAATAAAATTCTTGGGAAATTGTTTCTGATTCGTCTGATTATTCTGGTGTGTGAAATGATTGAAAATAGAAATTCCGGATACTTAAAAGAAGTGATTCTGGTACCTGTTTTGGGATTTCTTTTAGGAGGAGGCATTTTTTTTCTTTGTTATTTCCTCGCCAGAAGCGGAATTGGTGCCGGAGACGTAAAATTGTTTGCAGTCATCGGATTTTATGTGGGTACAGGGAGCATATTTCCTGTTATGATTTTATCCGCATTGTTTTCTGCTGTTTATGGAATCGGAATGGTGGCATTACACAAGATCAAACTGAAAGACAGCATACCTTTTGGACCGTTTGCAGCAGCTGGAACAGTTCTGGCATTGTTAGCAGGATTTTAGAAGAAAAATTGAATTAAAGGAAAGAACCTATGAAAAAGAATCTAACATTTGCGTTGATTGTTTTATTAATATTAAGTTGGTATGTATCTTTTAACACTCATTTTGGTATTCCAAAAGAGTTTGATGCACACATGAAACAGGCAAAAGAATATGAAGAAAAAGAAATCTATGAAGATGCAATCGCAGAATATGAACAGGCACAGGCATGTTTAAAAGAGAAAAAGATAGAAATTGATTTAAAGATTGCAGAAGATTTTCTGGCTATGCATGAAGAAAATGATTATGTAAGTAAAATGGAGAGCATCCTTTCTTCTTATGAAGAAAATGAAAAGGCTGTAATTGCCTTTACAGATTATTATGTAGAAAACGATAAAATTCCAAAAGCAGTGCAGATTCTTCAGGAAGAAAATAAGAAAAACCCGAACCATAAAGAAATTAAGAGCTATCTGGATGAACTGAAGGGGTCTTATACAACAATTTATGCCAGCTATCAGCATGTATCGAGAATCCGTGACGGGTATGCAATTGTGAAAACAGAAAACGGATATGGTGTGATTGACTCAACGGGAAGCGCATTGGTCAATGCCGGATATGAAAAATCCGGTATCTTTGGAACGAAAATTCAGTATGTGCCATTGTGTGAAAATGGTAAATGGTTTTATGCAAATGAAAAAGAACATAAGAAACTGGTGCCAGATGTGAAGTATGAGTTTATGGATACCTTTTCAGAGGGCAGAGCAGTGGTTTGTGAAAATGGAAAATATGGATATGTAGATGAAAATCTGGAACTGCAATGTGAGATGGGATATGAGAATGCAACTCCATTTTATAACGATGTGGCAGCAGTGAAAAAAGACGGGAAATGGGCCATTGTCAATGATGAATTTCATCTGGTTACCGATTTTAAATATGAAGATGTAGCCAGAGATGAATTTGGTCTATGTTCCATCGGAGAGAGGATTTTTGTAAAGGCAGACGGAAAATATCAAATGATTAATAAAGAAGGAAAAAAAGTATCGGACTTAACATTTGATGATGCATATCCATTTATGGAAAGCGGGCAGCCAGCTGCCGTTAAGAAAGGCGATAAGTGGGGATTTGTAGATGAAGATGGAAAAGTATGTATTGATTATCAATACGATAATGCAAGATCCTTTACGATTGAATTTGCTCCAGTGAAACAGGAAGATGCCTGGGGATATATTGATCTGAATAATAAACAGGTGATTCCCTGTACCTTTAGTGAGGCGACTCCTTTCTATCAGGATGGCACGGCATCTGTAAAGAATGAAGAACAGTGGAGTATGATTAAACTGAATATTTATCAATAGACGAAAATGAGGTGACAGGCAGGATGAAATTAACAATTGAAACAAGAGATGTCAATACATTTCTGACAGCAAATCTGGGGGAACAGGATGCAATTGATGAATTTGATTTTGGCATGATTAAGAATAATACAATACAAGGACTGATTCCCGCTATGTATCTTGAAATCGATGGAACGAGAAAGTTTAAGTACAATATTACTTCGACGATTTCCCTGAAGCGGTTTCTGGCAGGAGAAATCAGCAGGAAAACATTTCTTAACCTGCTCAGAAGTTTTCAGAAATCTTTTGCCGAACAACGGGAATACATGATGAAGCAGGAATATGTTTTGCTGGATTATGAACACGTTTTTATAAATCCGGCAAAAGAGCAGGTTTGTCTGGTTTGTATACCAGTCACCTCAATAGAAAAAGAGCAAAATCTTGGGAGCTTTTTTAAAGATTTGCTCTTTCATGCAAAGTACAGAAAAAATGAAGACAACACGTATGTAGCTGAACTGATCAATTTCCTGAGTACAGGAAAAGGTTTTTCTTTAGAATGTTTTGGTGGCATACTGGACGAAATGATAATGAAAAGCCAGGGATACCATCCGAAACAAAAAGAATATATATTCCAGGGAGAGATGATCAACAAGTTTGAAAAACCGGCAAAAGAATACAAAATGGAAGTAAAAGAACCAGATGTGGGAAATTCAGAAAAGAAAAATTCAGGTTTGAATATGGGATTTCATATACCGGACAACAAATTTATGAATGAGCAAGAGATAAATGGGGACAATGAAGGAAAGAAAGGATTTTCCTTATTTGGAAAGAAGAAAAAAACAGAAGCAGGAGAATATAAAAGAGAACGGGTAGAAAGAGCGGAGGAAGTAAAACCAACGCTTCCGGAAACGGATGTAGCCATAAAAGGCTATGAAGTAAACAGAGAAGGAAAACTGGTTCCATGTGACGGAAGAAAAGGAATTGGTGCACTTCCTTATCTGATTCGGGTTTCTACAAACGAAAAAATACAGATTACAGGAGAAGTCTTTCGAATAGGAAGAGGGCGCAGATATACAAATTATTGTATTATGGATAATCCGGAAGTAGGGAGAAATCATGCAGATATAGTGAAAAGTAGTCAAGGATATAAAATTATCGATAATAATTCCAAGAATCATACTTATATAAATGGGACACAGATTGCAAGTGAGTGTCCGATTCCACTGGAACATGGAATGACAATCAGTCTATCAGGAGAAAGATTTATTTTTTGCCTTTATTAGCAGATAAAACAATTAACAAAGCGATATGTGGAGGATAAACTACTATGGAAATGACAGATTATATTTTATTGGGTGTTGCTGCAGTAGCATTGCTTATATTGATTCTTCGTCTTGTTTTTAAGAAGAAAGACGATCAGCCGAAAAAAGAGAAACGTAGTGTAAAAAAAGATAAAAAAAGAAAAAACAAAAGAATTGATGAAGAAATAGAAATACCAGGATCGGTTAAGGAAGATGTGAATCCCCAAAATTTTGGTAATACAGAGTATGGCATGCAGAATCAAGGGACAGTTTATTCACCTTACAGAGGTGACGATGAAGATACAGTACTGACCATTCATAAAGATGAAACGGATTATGACGCTACTGTTAAAATCAACCGGAAATCTACTTATGTATTACTGGAAAATATTGAAAAACCTAATCTTGCATTTAAGAAACCGATTGGAAAAGAATTGCTGATAGGCAGAAAATCTGGTTGTGACATTATAATCGGTATGGATAAAACAATTTCTGCAAAACATTGCCGGATTATCAAGAGAACAAATGAAGATTATTATATTGAAGATTGTAACTCTTCTAATGGTACTTATATAAATGATGAAAAAGTAGCGGGTATCCGAAAAATTAAAAGCGGAGATGTGCTGGAAATCGGAGAAATGCGTTTTTATCTTTCAATCGTAAAGGAATAGAATGGGTAAAATTCATTTTACAGATAAAAACACGGAATAGATATAATAAAGATATCCAATCGGGAGGTGAATGCGTGAACTACAGAATTAGCTATTCCTGTATCAGCCATACAGGATATTGCAGAAAGATGAATCAGGATAATTTTATTTGTTCTGGTATTTATATGAATGAAGCGTGGAATATGGATGATTTCCCGATTTCTGGTTCTTTTTCTTCCAGACATCCGGCAGCAGTTGGAATCTTTGATGGAATGGGGGGAGAAGAATGCGGAGAAGTTGCTTCTTTTCTAGCAGCAGAACAGGCATCGCATTTGTGTATTTCTGATGAGCCGGAAGAGGATTTGATGGATTTTTGTGATAAAGCCAATGGGAGAATCTGCCAGTATGCAAAAAGAAACAGAATTGGAACGATGGGAACAACAGCTGCGCTTCTGGCTTTTTCAAACGAAAGAATCGGATTGTGTAATATTGGAGACAGCAAAATTTTTCGTCTTACAGAGGAAGAACTCGAACAATTGTCGGTCGATCATGTGGGAATTGCTGCTTATGGGAGAAAACCTCCTTTGACCCAAAGTCTTGGTATACCGCCGGAAGAATTTCTGATTGTCCCTTATATTACAACCCGGCCATATCACAAGAATGATATTTATCTGATTTGTTCGGATGGGCTTACAGATATGGTATCTCAGGAGGAAATAGCGGAAATTCTTACAGAAACAGATTTTGAAAAAGCAGGTGAGAAATTGTTGATCAGAGCTCTTGAAAATGGAGGACGGGATAACATTACAATTTTACTTTGTAAAACAGAGCGTGAAAAAAGAACCTCTTTTTTGAGATTTTTAAAAAGATGACATAAAAATATTATGGTAAACTAGGGGGATGAGTTGTGAAGAACGACATTTTGAGAAAAATCTGGCCGGAGTGGCAAATTACAAAAGTACTGGGAAAATCAGGTGATGAGGGAGTTGGACATTGGACTTATGAAGCGGCTTGTGTAAAAATTGGAGGAAAGTGGTATTTGCATCGTCCGGGATTTGATTGTATATAAGGGGAGGGAAAAAGATGGGATTTATTGATGAAATCGGAAGAAAAGTCACAAATGCAGGACAGCAAAACATACAGGTCGTGAAAGATTTTTCCGAAAAGACAAAAATAAATACATTGATTAGCGATGAAGAAAAAAAGATAAAGAATGCATGTTATGAAATCGGAAAGATTTATATGTCCTTACATAAACAGGATTTTGAACAGGATTTTGCAGTCTGGATGGGAATTGTAAATGAAGCAGAACAGAAAATCGAGGATTATAAAAGACAGATAGGAGCAATGAAATCTGTAAAACGGTGCTCCTGTGGAGCTGAATTAATTGAAGGGATGGCATTTTGCGCAGCTTGTGGTAAACCGGTACAGAAGCAGGAGCCGATGGATGAAATAAAATGTATTCATTGCGGAAAACCACTTAAGAAAAATGTAAAATTCTGTATTCATTGTGGTACGCCAATTGATCAGTCACAGATCGGGGAGCAGCCAGAATTGCCTCCGGCAGACGAGAGAAAAGAACAGATCTGCTCTGTATGTGGAGCAAAACAGTCACTGGAATCTATTTTCTGCACGGAATGTGGAAACAGAATGAAAGAATATTCAGAGGTGACTGGAACAGAAAAGGAAGAGCCAAGATGTCCAACCTGTGGAGAAGTGCTTTTAGATGGTGTCAATTTCTGTGTTCATTGCGGAACACCAATTATTATGCCAGGTAAGGATATTGATGATATAGATGTTTATATAGGTTCAGAAAGAAAAGTCTGTCCCAAATGTGGTGCAGAGGTAGAAGAAAAAGATTTGTTCTGTATCAATTGCGGAGAAAATCTTGTACAGCAGGGAGAGAATAAATCAGAAAATATCTGCCCAAATTGCGGGGAAATACTGGAAGGACATCCGGAGTATTGTACAAGATGTGGAATGCGTTTGATTATCAGAAACTAAAGAAGTAGGGGAAAAATTATGTTTTGCGAAAAGTGTGGAAAAGAGATAGGCAGTGGAGAAAAATTTTGTCCGGTATGTGGAACAAAAATTAGCTGGGAGAATTCGCAGGAGACAGGAGCAGCGAATGGTTCTGGACAAATCAGTATACACCCAATGCCAGTACCAATGATGACATTGAATCAGGAAGAATATGCACCGATCATGAGCGTATGGAATTATATGGCACTATTTTTACTTAGTGCAATTCCTATTGTTGGAATGATTGTTATTATCGTATGTGCAATCAACAGTACGAATAAAAACCAAAGTAATTACTGCAGAGCAATTATTTTGATGTGGGTAATTAGTTTCATACTTATTTTGATTCTTAAAGCATCTATTGGAGCAATGATTGGAAGTTTGTTATGGTAGTGATACTGTTAGAAAAAAGTGGAGCGGGTTCATAGAGAATCCGCTTTGCTTTCATATAAATAGCAGGAGGATAAAAGTTATGTATTGTGGTAATTGTGGCACAAAAAACGATGACAATGCCGTTTATTGCGAGGAATGTGGAGCAAAATATTTTGAAAGTTCTTCAGTCGATGACCTGATAACAACTTCTTCTGCATACAGTTTATTTGGCGTTTATGTTAGTCAGGATTATGATGAAGCAGAGTGAGCAGCCAAGTGTGGAAGAAAGTAATCAGCAGTTTGAAGCAACCCCAGAAACAACCAATGATATAGGTGTTGAGAAGGCAATTACACAAATTTTGGTAGCAAGTGATGGGTCTTCGGCTAAAGAAGGTTTTTATTCGGAGGGACGTCAGCCTGAATTTTACGAGTAAAAGGATGTATCTATCCAAAATCAAAAAATGGTGATTTTGTCAAATGAATAAAGCGATATCTTTGAAATATTGACAAAAACAACAAAATTATATAAAATTATTATAAATTTTATATAATTTTTGAAAAAAGAGATAGAAGAGAACAGGAGTGAAAAGGATGGGAATATTTGATGAATTAGGAAGAAGAGTTACAAATGCAGGACAGAAAACCGTACAGAAGACAAAAGAATTTTCTGAATCTGCCAGGATAAATGCGTTGATTGGTGATGAGGAAAAGAAGATCAAGAATGCATGCTGCGAAATTGGAAAAATTTATGCCTCTTTACATAAAAACGATTATGAACCGGAAGTTGCATCCTGGATGGAAATTGTAAATGAAGCAGAACAGAAAATTGAGGATTATAAAAGACAGATCGAAGCGATAAAAGCTGTGAAAAGGTGTTCCTGTGGGGCGGAACTGATTGAGGGAATGGCATTTTGTGCAGCTTGCGGCAGTCCGGTACAGAAGCAAGAATCAATAACAGCAGAAGAAATGAAATGCGTTCATTGCGGAAATCCAATCAAGAAAGATGCAAATTTCTGTATTCACTGTGGGATGCCGGTTGAGAACGTGCAGAATATAGAGAAACCGGAAGTCTCACCAGTAGAAGAAGTAGTAGAAGAGCAGATTTGTTCGGTATGTGGAGCAAAACAATCACTGGAAGCGGTTTTCTGCACGGAATGTGGCAATCGAATGAAGCAGGATTCAGAAGAAAAAGAACCGAAAGAAGCGGTTATTCCGGAATGCATACCAGATTTGGCAGAAGAAGTGGAAGTGGAACCAGAGCCGGAACCAGCATCTGAGCCAGAACCAGTATCTGAACCAGAAGAAGAACAGGAACCGGTTTTCGAAGAAGCATTGCCCAGATGTTCCAATTGTGGAGAGGTGCTTCTGGAAGGTGTAAATTTCTGTATTCATTGCGGTACCCCGGTTACGGTAAAGATTAAGAACTCCGAACCATTGCCGAATAAATGTCCAAAATGTGGGGAACTCATTCAGGATGGCATGAGATTTTGTATTTATTGTGGCACCCCGGTAGAACAATCCGTGGAACCAGAGAAAAAAATATGCCCCAAATGTGGAACGGAGTTAGCTAAGGAAACATTGTTCTGTACGAATTGCGGGGAAAAACTCGAAAATCGTTAGCCCGATACAGAAGGAGAAAAAACGATGAAATGTCCACATTGTAAAAAAGAAATACCAGATCAGGCTCAATTTTGTGGCTTTTGCGGAAACAAAATTGTACATAATGAAGCAAACGATGGAAAACAAAAATCCGGTAAAAAGAAAGCTCTTATTGTTTTCATTGCAGCAGCAATTTGCATAGGGATTAGCAGTATTGCTGTAATTTCGTTGATGACGAGAAAAGAGAGCGAGAAAAAAACGGATGAAACAACAGATGAAACAACAGTCATCGATTCGGAAGAAAGTGAAGAAAAAATAGAACCAGAAAAAGATACAACAGAACCGGCGGAAACCGTTACCTTTGATTTTGCAGGCGGAGAATTGGAAGGAGCGGCAACGATTACGGGACTGGATAAAAATAAGCAGCCAGTCTGGACAATTACAACGGAAGTCTATCCGTTGGCAGAGTTTTTGCCAGTGGAAGAAATTGGTATTCATGAAGAACGATATTATTATGTAGAATATGGGACAATTGTAGCTGTGAATCTTGCAGACGGAAAAGAACTATGGAGAAACGATGAGTTCGGCGGCGCAGGAATTGTATTTGATTTTGATGAGGAAAATACGTTATATATCAGTGGTCATGAATTACCGGATTTATTTGTAGTAGATAAAGATGGAAAAACAGTTCAGAAGCTGGAAGATATGGATCGGGAATATTGTTGGCCAAATAAAATTGAATATCAGGAGGAACAGATTGCCATTACGTTTGAAGGAGACGGTGATTATAATATTGTAAACGCTGTTTTCTATGTTGACCCGAAAGATTATACCTATATCAATCCTGAAAAACCGGATACGGATGGTAAGGAACCGGAGAAAGCGGATTCGATTACAGAGCAGGAAGTCTATGAAAAGTTGGCAGAATATTATAAACAGGGAACAGAAGATTCCGATGGCGCAGATTTAACTGTTATGGAAGGAAGTGTGAATGGATCTGTTTATAGTACAATGGTACGCTGTGCAATGCCGGGAAATCCATCTGCATCTCAATTGCTATATGAAGTACAGGTGGATATGACGAACGGGAATGCAACGCAGACAAGAGTATTGACAGATAATCAGATTACGACTTTTAATCTTTGGTAACTTTGCAATCATTATATCATAATCAGTGAAAAACAGGGAGGAACGGAAGATGTTTTGTGAAAAATGCGGAGAAAAAATTGATTCGAATATGAAGTTTTGCCCGAAATGCGGTACACCCGTGCGGGGAATCCCAGAAGAGACAATCCATACACCACCGGTATCTTCGACAAAGATGAATCAGAACAACAAAAATCGAAAGACAGGTATAATTACTGTGGCAGTAATTGCAGTTGCGGTAATTGCAGCAGCTCTTTTTCTTTTCGGTGGAAAAAGTTATAAGACGGTTATCAAACAGTTTATTGATGCTACTTTTGAAGCGGATGCGAAAACCATGATGGAACTGATTCCAAAAGGTATGGTAGAATATGCTTTGGAAGAAGAAGGATATGAGAAAGATGAGCTGGATGAAATGTTAGATGAAATAGAAGAAGAACTTCAGGATTCCATCGATGCGATGGATTCATACATGGGAGAGGACTGGAAAGTATCCTATGACATACTGGATACCGATGATGTGACAGGTGATGATTTGGATGAAGTGAAAGATACTTATAAAGAATACGATGTTAAGGTTTCAGCAGCGAAAAACGTAGAAATTGAGTTGAAAATAGAATGGGGAGAAGAGGAAAAAAGTACAACAACGGAATTTTCTGTGATAAAAGTTGGCAGATCCTGGTATCTCGATTTAGAAGATCTTGCAAATATTTTATAATAAGATGCAGCTGTTTAGAGCCAAGCAAAATTTCATAAAACAGGTATAAAATGCTTGTATTTCAGGTAAAGCGGGTTCTAAGAATCCGCTTTATCTGTTAAGGGGAGGCGAATCATTATGAAATGTCCACATTGTAAAAAAGAAATACCGAATCAGGCAAAGTTCTGTGGTTTCTGCGGAAACAAAATTTCAGAGGAAAACCCATCCGGAAAAGAGAACGCGGATAAGAATGGAAACAAGCATAAGAAGAAAAAGAAGAAGAGAAAATGGCTGAAAATCTTCTTTGGGGTAATTTTATCGGTCCTTTTAATTGGAGTAGTTCTGTTTGCAATTGCTGTAAAGAGACAGATGGATAGCAACGAAAAGGAAAAAGAAAAGGAAAGACAGGAAGCATACTATAAGACATTCAAACAAGAAGAGATCCGATATGAAAATGGGATGTCCTATGTAGATTCCCGTCTGCTGCTTACCACAGAAGAGGGAATCTCTTATTCTGAGACAGAAAAAACCATCCAGTCAATGGCTGGAGAAATTATCGGATATATCCCCTTAACCGGAGATTATCAGGTTCAGTTTCGGGACAAAAGCTATGAGGATCTGGAGAAGCTGATCGCAGAGTTAAAAGAAACAGATGGGATTTTTGAAGTGACTTTAGAGAAGGTTTTCAGACTGAATTCCGATTCGATTGATTATACCACAGATCCCTGGATTTCCGCAGCATATGCGGAGGATCCATCCGGTCGTATCTGGAGCAGCAGGGTTCCGGATGGAGCAAACTGGTGGGCGGAAGCAATCATGATGCCGGATGTCTGGAAAATGGAGCAGGAATTCTCCCAGGTGAAGGTAGGATTGATTGATTCTTATTTTGACAGGACAAATGAGGATTTGGCTGATGCGTTTGCACAGGATGGAATCATCGGACAGGATGACATAGACGTCAGTCAGTTATATGAAACAGCAGTGGAGACAGAGCGTCAGAATCAGGCAACAGAACCAAAACAGTCATCAGCAGATTTGGCACATGGAAGTGTGGATGCAGGAATCATCGGTGCCAGAAATAACGGATTTGGCATTTGTGGAATCAGCCAGAATGCGAACTTATATGGAGTGTCTCTTTTTGGAAATTCCGATCATTGGAATGTATCCCTGATGAGCATGAAATATGGAATCGCTGCTCTGCTTGAGAGAGAGGTGAAAGTAATCAGCATTTCTATGGGATGGGATGACCTGTTGTTTGCGGCACAACAGGAAGATACCAAAGAAGATGATCGAACGGATGTGGCAATTAAGGAATTGAATCAGTGCAGGGATGCAATGGAAGTGTTTCTGAAACGGTGTTTGAAAAAGTATGATTTTCTGCTTGTAAAATCTGCAGGAAACAACAGTGGATATGAGTATGTGAAAGTGGATGTAGAGGAAGAACATCCTTATGGATACAGAAAGGCAGAAGAAGGAGATTCAAAATTGGTAAGAATCCAAAAGCAGTGTGACGGCAAGTATGACATTTTCGGCTCCATTACGGATGAGGAAGTGAAAGAACATATTCTGGTGGTAGGATCTGCAGATTTGACAAAGTATAAACAGAAAAAATCTGATGAAAATACAGATACCATTGGAAGTGCGCCAGAAGAAACAGCTACAGATGCGATAATCGTTGGTTCATCCTCTCGTGTGTCACAATGGTATAAGTATACAATCTCAAAATTCAGCAACACAGGAGAACGCGTCAATTTGTATGCACCGGGTGGAGCGATCCGGGAAAAAGATCAGGATACCAATATCTGGATATTAAGTGATTATCCGACGAATATCACAGAATATATGCGTGGAACTTCTCAGGCGACGCCTATGGTGGCCGGTACGGCCTCTCTGATCTGGGGCGTACATCCGGAATTTACAGCAAAGCAGGTACGGCAGATTCTGCTTTCTTCCACTCAGAAATTGAAAGATGGGGAAATGGAATTTCGGTTTTTGAATGCTTATGCAGCAGTCAGAAAAGCACAGGATACAAAACCGGAGGAAACCGGGAAAAAAGAAGAACGTGCATTGCTGCTGGGCTATGCGTATACAACTATTCCGAATGAAGAAGAGGAAGAATCGATAGAACAGGTAGAAACAGAAGTGACGGTTACTGGAAAAAGTGATGGAAAAGAACAGAAAGTTGAACTGGACGGAGATGGTACATTCAGTATTTTTTTGGCAGCTGGAGATTATACGATCAAAGCAAAAGCAGATGGATATGATGAAGTATCTCAGGATGTTAAGATATCTGAAGGACAGACAAATTTCATTGCGATTTTGCTGCAGGAAGAAGAAACCTATGAACCGAAATGGGTTGTAAAGCCTGCCATTGAAGCCGATGATATTTATTACATCCAGAATTTAAATCTGGATAAATCCTGGAATGAGCAAAATATGCAGCTTATGGGCAATTATGCAGTGATTGAAAAAGATGGATCGCTTGGATTGATTGATATGGATGGAAAGCTAAAAGGCCAGATGGATTATGGAGCGATTCATTCCTTTGGATATGATGAAAAGGTTTTACTGGATCGGATCGAACCGGTTTATACAGAGAAATATAAGACGGACTGGTCACTTTTTATGCTGGAGGGAGATACCATCAGCCCCATTGATGGACTTGGCGGAGGAGATTTTACCTATGCTTACTATGCGGAGAAGGAAGAAATCAAAGTATTTGATGAGATGGTAGCTATTTATCATGAATATGTAAATCGCACATCTCCTCCATGTGCCATACCCGTATCCCAGGCTTATGTTGCAGAAGGGGATGTCTCAGCCAGTGCATTTTTGGCTTCACCTTATGCGGTGTGTCTGGACAACAAGCTGGTGACCAATTTTATTTATGATGAATGCGGGCCGGAGAGCAGTAGCCTGTTGGCTGTAAAAAAAGATGGAAAATGGGGTTATATTAACAATAAGGGAGAAATCGTTATTCCATTTGAATATGAAGAGTCCTGGAACTATGAACAGACTGGAGAATATAGTACCTATCAGATGCATTATTGTTACGGAGCTACAGAAGGTTTTGTTCCTTTGTGTAAAAATGGAACCTGGGAAATGCGTGATACCAACGGCAATATTGTGATTCCATCCGGATATTTTGAAGCCATCAGACCTGTTTATAACGGAAAATGCTGGGTGAAAAAGGATGGAAAATGGGGTGTGATTGCTTTGAAAGGTGATGAAAAATCATCCAATGCAGCGGAGATTTCTGATAGTACCAATGAAACACTACCGGAAGATGCAGTGGAGTTTGACGGTCATTATTATTACGTATATAACCTGGACTCTATCGACACATGGGAGGCGGCAAAACAGTACTGTGAAGAGCAGGGCGGCTATCTTGCAACGATTACCAGTGCAGAGGAAAATGAATTCCTGTATCAGTATTTGCGGGAATTTTCCTACGAAAGTGCGTATTTTGGTCTCACAGACAGCAAGGAAGAAGGAGTATGGATCTGGGACAATGGAGAAAACGTCTCTTACACAAACTGGCATGAGGATGAACCAAACAGTGAAAATCCAAATGAAGATTATGCAATGTTTTATTTCAAATATCAGGATGGAACCTGGAATGATGGCGATTTTGGCGGACAGACGGTAAATAGTGGAAGAGTGTTTGTCTGTGAATGGGGAGAATCGTGATATCATTATGAATATTTTTCCTTGTCATTCCCATGTACGAATGCTAAAATCTTTATAGGTAGAAAAGGATTCTGAAGGAGTGATGGATCATGCCGAAAGTTTTTAATTCGACAGGAGTTTGTATTCCTGATTTACATTATATGGTTGATATGAGTGCAAGTCTTAGAGAAATCAAAGAACTGGTAGACAGCGGGAAGTATTTTACGATTAACAGGGCTCGGCAATATGGAAAAACCACAATACTCAGGGCATTATATCATTATTTGCAGTCGGATTATTATGTTGTTTTGATTGATTTTCAGACCTTTGATCAGGAAAAGTTTGAGAATGGAAATCGTTTTTCTGTGACCTTTGCTCATTCATTTTTAAGAGCATTGAAAAGAAATCCGTTATCGGCGGATGAATTGTTTTTTGAAAATTGTGAAGTATTAAAAAGAAATGCAAATGTCCAAAATGTATTTTTTTCCTTGAAAGAATTATTTGAGGAATTCGGTGACATATGTGAAGCTTCCGATAAACCATTGGTTATGATGATTGACGAGGTGGACAGTGCAACAAATAATCAGGTATTTCTGGATTTTTTATCACAGCTTCGCGCACAGTACATGAATCGTGATTTCCAGGTTGCTTTTCAATCGGTAATTCTTGCGGGCGTATATGATGTGAAAAATTTGAGAAACAAAATACGCCCGGAAGAAGATCATAAATATAATAGTCCCTGGAATATTGCATCTGATTTTTATACGGATTTGAGCTTGGGAAAAGATGGGATTTGCGGGATGCTTCGGGAATATGAAAAGGATTATGATACCGGAATGCAGGTAGAACAAATGGCCGGGCAGATTTATGATTATACGTCTGGTTATCCTTTTCTTGTATCTAAGTTGTGTCAACTGTTGGATGAGGTAGTTAGTAAAAAGGAAAAATACGGATCAAAAAAAGCAGCATGGACACAAGAAGGGTTTCATGAAGCAATCCGTTTACTTTTGTCAGAACAGAATACGTTATTTGAGTCATTGGATGAAAAGCTGATTCGTTATCCGGAACTCAATCAAATGCTGCAGTCTCTACTTTTTACCGGAAAATCAATTGTTTATAATCATTATAATCCGTCGATTCATATTGCAGCGATGTTTGGATTTGTAAAAAATCAAAATGGTGTACTTGCTGTGGCGAATCGTATTTTTGAAACCTGGCTTTATAATCTGTATTTATCTACAGCAGATATGCAGAAAAAAGATATTTATGCAGCCTCTCTTCTGGATAAAAATCAGTTTATTGTCGGTGGTCATTTAAATATGCAGTTGATTCTTGAAAAGTTCATGCTACATTTTAATGATTTATATCATGATAGAAACGAAACCTTTATTGAAGAAGAGGGAAGAAAGTATTTTTTGCTGTACTTGCGCCCGATTATTAATGGTGTTGGGAATTATTATATTGAATCACAAACAAGAGGACAAAAACGCACAGATATCATTGTCGATTATCATGGAGAGCAGTATATTATTGAAATGAAAATCTGGTGTGGAAAAGAGTATCATAATCGTGGCGAAAAACAGTTAATGGAATATCTTGATGATTATCATGTGAAGAAAGGCTATATGGTCAGCTTTAATTTCAACAAGAATAAGAATGTGGGAGTTCATTCGATAACAATCGGTGAAAAAACAATAATCGAAGCAGTTGTGTGAGAGAATAGGATATCCACAAAATAGTGTTGTAGAAAACAGATGAGGAGAAGAAGAGGATGCAAAAAATGCTTGCACTTTTACAGAAAGTCAACGAGGAAGAAAACTTGTTTGATCAGGAGGTTATGGATGCGATTCAGTATGGTGAGTGCGAGGATGCATACGTTGTGCGTGCATTTGAAGGGCCTGCCGAATTGGTGATCGCAAAGAACGACACATTTGAATCCCAGCTTGCGCAATTCGTCCATTATGTAACCTGGAAGAATAATCAGTACAAAAATGATTTTCCTGAAGACGAACAAAGCCCCTATGCGAGGGACTGGCTGAGTTTTAAAGAAGAGTACAATGTGATTATCAGTATCTTTTATTCTCTCGATCTTCTCTCTGATTATGAAAAAATCTTTGACTATCTGATTTCGACACTTGGCAAAGCAAACTATCGTGCGGTCCGTGATGCTCGTTTGATAAAAAAATCAAATGTTCTGGATCTGGCAGAAAGTGTATTTCGCTACATTGGCGTCACGCGTGCGGTTCGTAATCTTTCCAAAAAGTATTTGGATAAGAACTTTGGGATTCAATGGGAGTTTCATTTGTGGCATATGACCCCAAATGATCTGATCAAAGATTATGGATATATTTTCTATCTCGGGAATGAATTGGATTCTCTTGCGTGGTGTCCGTTTTCTTATGTAGCAAAGGAATACTACTATAATGATTTCTACAATAGACTGTATGAAAATCTGTTTATCGATTTGCCAGTATACAAAAAGATTACGGAAGAGGAGAGGAAGGCAGTTCGAAAAGAGGTTTGGAGAGTTACTCATTGGACCGCCAAGAACAATTCCTTTGCTTTGATGGATGAGGAGGACTATGAAGAAGAATATGAGGGATATATCTATGGATACGAGGACGATATGGAACTGGACGAGGAGTAGATTCCTTGTGGTACCATAGACAGCAGAAAGGTTCATAAGAAAGGTTCATAAGAAAGGAAAGCAAAATTCCATGAGAGTTCATGAAAAACTGATCAAGCCGGTGATGGAGGCCAGATATCTGACGGTGGAAAATGCAGATCGGTATCGTTCCATTATCCGGCTTTTTTATTTGAATTATGAAAAGTTAAGGTACTGGATGTATCAGGAAGAGGTTTATGAGGAGCTGCGGGAAGATTCTCATTTTACCGAATATACGCCGGAACAGTGTCAGCAAGATCTGAGTGCCCTTGTGAACTGGGGAAATCTGTCGACCATTCAGGATACACGAAAAGTGACCACGATTGAAGAGTTTAAAAACAAAAAATTCCGTTATCAGCTGACGGAAACGGCAGTGGAAGTAGAGCGTATGGTGGTGCGGCTGGAGAATCTGTTCATCGAAGGTTCTTCCCTGGAGCCCACGCTTCTGGAACGGCTTCGTATGAGTCTTTCCCGGATGGAGGAAATCAGCAAAGAAACCGGAGAAACCATTTATGGATGGTGGAGTGATCTGAACAGTGATTTTATCCGTCTGAATCAGAATTATCAGGATTATATGCGGGAACTGAACAGTGTCAAGGCAGAAGAAATGATGAAGACAAAAGAATTTCTGGTATTTAAGGATCGTCTGATCGAATATCTTCGTTCGTTTGTCAAGAGTCTGCAGATTCATGTGACAGCTATTGAACAGTATCTGCGTCAGGTTCCGCCGGAACTGGTGCAGCAGATTCTGGAAGCAGTAACGGCCTACGAACAGTCGATTCCACGCATGGATGTGGAAATAGGAGAAGAAGAAATCTATGAGAATGTGCGAGGACGATGGGAGAATATTTACGGATGGTTTGCAGGACAAAATGGAATGGAATCCGAGGCCGGGAAAGTGTTTGATACCACCAATGAAATCATCCGAAAGATCACCCGTTATGCCACGCGCATCAGTGAGCAGAATCATACCGGCGCAAATCGAAGAGAAGAATATTATAAGTTGGCTGTCCTGTTTTCCAGATGCAGAGATATCAATGAAGCGCATCGGTTGTCTGCCTGTGTATTTGGAATGGAAAAACCCCTGCATTTAAAAGGAGAATTTTCCAGAAAAACAGAAAGTATCAACAGTGGGGTATTTGAGGAAGAACCTCATGTGGTCACGGTGACACCGCGTGTACGAAACTATCGGGAAAAATCGAAACGGACGGGAATTCAAGACAGAAGGAAAGAAAAAGAGGCGATGAGGCAGGCAACCATAAGAAGGATTGAGGAAGAACGCACTTTGCTGAAGAGTTATATCCATGATCAGCAGCTGGAATTTGCCACGCTGCCAGTCATTGAACCCCATGTGCGGGATGTATTTCTGACCTGGTTGTCCAAAGGGCTGGAGCATAAAGATATGCAGGCAAAGACAGAGGATGGAAAACGATACCGGATCTTGCAGAAAGAGCCGGGGAAAACCTGTATTGTAACTTGTACAGATGGTACGTTTCAGATGCCTGCTTATACGATTTTATTTGAGGATGAAGCCAAATGATGAATGCAATGGAAGTATTACTGAGCCGTCGCTGGATTTTAAAGGCGAAGGACAGGGAGTTATATTATCAGATGAAAGACGAACTGGGAAAAATGAAGAAATTCCTCACAGAGAAACTGGGGTATCCGGTGATCGTAAATCCGTATCTGGTGAAAGTAGAGAAGATTCCTGCAAGAGCGGAAAACTGGATGGGCATCCAGGAATTTACCAATCCCATCGAATATGTATTTTTCTGTCTGATTCTGATGTTTCTGGAAGATAAGGAGGCAGAGGAACAGTTTGTGCTCTCAGAACTTACGGAGTATGTCCAGGGACAGTATCGGGAAGAGGCGATTGACTGGACCGTCTACCGGTTCCGCCGGCATCTCATTAAGGTCATGAAATATTGTGTGGCAAATGGGATTCTGAATGTGGATGATGGAAGTGAGGAAAGTTTTGCTAGGGATGATACCAGTGAAGTGCTCTATGAAAATACAGGCGTGTCCCGTTATTTTATGAAGAATTTTACACGGGATATTCGAAATTACACTTCTCCGGAAGATTTTATGCAGGAAGAATGGATCGATGTGGATGCGGATCGCGGAATTGTGCGCAGACAGCGGGTCTACCGGACGCTTCTGATGTCTATGGGGCTTTATCGGACGCAGGACACAGAAGAGGATTTTGCATATGTGCGAAATTACAGAAATATGATTCAGGGAGAACTTGCGGAATGGATTCCCTGTGAACTGCAGGTGCATCGGACCAGTGCATTTCTTGTGCTGAGTGAAGAAAGTCGTCTGGGACGTTGTTTTCCGGAAGAGAATACCATATCCGATATTGTGCTGCTTTGCAATCATTTGATATGGGAAGAGATAAAAGCAGGAAACATTCCGGTTCCCGCAGATGAAAGGATCCGGATATCCCGGGTACAGTTTATGGAAATTCTGGAGCACTGTAAGGCACGCTATGGAAAAGGGTTTATCAAAACCTACCGGGAGATGCTTACAGGAGAATTTTGCAGGGAAATATTTGCTTATATGAAAAGTATGGAACTGATCGAAGAAAAAAGAGATACTGTATGGATTCGAACCGCAGTTGGGAAAGTCTTCGGAGCGTATCCGGAGGATTTTGACAAAGACAGAGGAGAAGAGGAAAAATGATGAACAGTAGATGGAACATTCACAGAGTCGGACTGGTGGATTTCTGGTATTATGATGAGGAAGAATTTTATTTTCTGGATGGCAGAATGCTTCTTCGAGGCGCAAACGGTTCCGGAAAATCCGTCACTATGCAGAGCTTTATTCCTTTGCTTCTGGATGGAAATATGCGGCCGGAACGACTGGATCCCTTTGGTTCCCGGGCAAGAAAAATGGAAAACTATCTTCTGGAAGAAGGGGATGAGCGGGAAGAACGGACGGGTTATCTGTTCATGGAATTAAAGCGGGAAGACAGTGATACTTATGTCTCTCTTGGAATTGGTATGCGTGCCCGGAAAAATAAGAAACTGGAACCCTGGTATTTTTGCATTACCGATGGACGCAGAATCGGAAAAGATCTTTTCCTCTACAAAGATGTCCAGAATAAAATTGCCTGTACGAAACTGGAACTGCGCAATCGGATCGGGGATGGCGGAAGGGTAATGGAAACCCAGAGCGAATATGCCCAGTGTGTCAATAAGCTGCTCTTTGGGTTTGAGACCATAGAGGAGTACAAAGAGCTGCTGGATCTATTAATTCAGCTGCGTACGCCGAAACTGTCCAAAGATTTCAAACCAACGGTCATCAATGATATCTTAAGCAGTTCCCTTCAGACGCTGTCCGAGGATGATCTGCGGCCCATGTCAGAAGCCATTGAAAATATGGATGCGTTAAAGACCAACCTGGATACGCTGCTGGAAAGTGTCAACGGAGCAAAACAGATTGAAAAGGTGTATGACCGGTATAATCAGATCGTGTTGTATGACAAAGCGTTGTTATTTACGGATGCGGTAAAAGAAAAGAGCGATCTGGAAAAGAAACAGCAGGAACTGCAAGAAGGCATCGCACGTGTGGGAAGGGATCGAAAAGAAGAAGCGCGCCATTATGAAGAATTGAAGCAGGAGGAGACGGTGCTTGCCAAAGAAAAAGATTCCTTATCCGACAGTGATGCTGTGCGGCTAAAAGAACAGGAGATTCGTTTTTCGAAAGCGCTGGAAGAAGTGCAGGCCCAGGAAATGCAGAAACAGCGGCAGCAGACCGAAAAAGAAGAAAAATACCGGGATATTCAGAATAAAAAACAGGAGCAGGAAGAAAAAAACGAAAGACTCTGGGAAGAAATGGAAGAAAATCTGGATGATATGGAGGCGGAATTGGAAGGGATTCCTTTTGATGAAGCAGCGTTTTTCCGCAAAGAGTTTACACAGGCAAAAGAAGAGGCGTTTTCTTTCCAGTCCCATAACAGACTTCTGGAAGATTATATGCAAAGAGTGGAGAAGGGAAAGACAGCTCTTGTAGAGGAACAAACGGTACAGGAACGGTATGACCGTTTTCTTCAGGAACTGGATGCATGCGGGGATTTGCGCACGCAGGCAGAACGGGAAGTGCAGCAGTATGACAACCAGCTCCATGAGATCAAAGGGGAACTGATTGAGCAGCTGTATCAGTGGGAAAAGAACAATGAAGAACTGCATGTGCCTCCGGAAGTGCTTCAGGAAACAGCACGCAGGATAGAAGCTTATGAAAAGGATACCGATTTTTCAGAAATCAAAGAGCTGGCCTTTCCCTTTGTGAGAGAAAAACAAAAAGCATATGACCGGGAAGGAAATGAAAAAGAACAGCAGATCCGGGAAGTAAAGGAACAGAAAAAACAGACGGAAGAAGAATGGAAACTTTGGAAAAATCAGAAGGACCCGGAGCCGGAACGATCAGAGGCTGTACAGAAGAACCGCGCGCGTTTAAAAGAAAAAGGAATTTTTTACGAACCGTTTTACAAAACGGTGGATTTTGCAGAACACCTTTCTGCTTCGGAGGCCTCCCGTCTGGAGGAGGCATTGCTGCAGATGGGAATTCTCGATGCCTTGCTTGTTTCCGCAGACGATCGGGAGAAAATCCTGGAGATGGACGAAGGGCTTTGTGACCGTTATCTGTTCAGTGATGTTGCGCATGTAAAACAGAGCCTTCTGGAAGTATTGGATGTCGACAATGGAGCGCAGGATATTCTTTTCTATCAGAGGGTCTCCCATATTCTTTCGTCGATTGGCTATGCATGCAGGGATGCAGGAAGTACCTGTGTGGATACGGGAGGAAATTATCGGATCGGTGTACTGGAAGGAACCGTTACCGGAACGTACGAAGCGCGCTTTATTGGAGCGGGAGCAAGAGAAAATTATCGCAGACAGAAAATAGAAGAACTGGAAGAGCTGCTTCTTAAGATTCAGAAAGAAGAAGCGGGATATCAGCAGGAGTTGGAAGCAATCAAGGAGAAAAACCGGAAGCTGGAGACCGAGTGGAAGACCTATCCTTCGGAGCAGGATCTGAAGGTCGCAGCAAAAGAATTTGCCAAAAAAGAATACCAGCTGGAGTTATTGAGCAGCCGTCTCGGGGAAATACGGGAACGGACCGAGAAAGAACGGAAAAAACTGGAAGAACTTCGTTTCCAAGTGCGGGAAATCTGTGGTAAATGCTATCTGACTCCAAGGCTGGATGTGTTCCAGTCTGCACAGACTGCACTGGGAAATTACAGAAACGGGTTGATGAAGGTACAGATTGCCCATGGAAATTATCGAAATGGTATGCGTTATGTGAGGAGTCAGGAAGAATATCTCGAGACCATAGATGCAGATCTGGACGATATCCGGTACGAACTGGGAACGCTCACCCGTCAAAGAAGAGAGACCGAAGCAGAACTGGTTTCTGTAAGGGAACAGTTGCAGCTGACGGATTATGAACAGATTCAGGACAGATTGGAAGCCTGCATGCTCCGGCTTGGGCAGATTCCGCAAGAACGGGAGATTTCTGTGGGAAGGCAGCAGGATCTGAAAAATCAGGAAGAGCGATTCATAGAAAAATACGGGGAAAATGAAAAGAAGCTGGAGCATCTCAAAAGGCGAAGCCAGTGGCTGGAACGGGCATTTGCAGAAGAATATCGTCTGGGTTATGTAGAAATGGATAGTTTCGGCAGTGAACATGTGGAAAAACAGGCAGAGCTTGTATGCAGTCGGATGGCTGGAAAGTTTGGAAGCAAAAAACAGAGTGATCTGCTTGGAAATCTTCAGGAAGTCTATCACCAGAACCGGATGTATCTGCTGGAATACCAGATGACATTGGAAACCCGGTTTGCAGACATGGATGAAGAAACCTCGGTTTTTGAAGTGAGCATGAAACGCATTGATATTTCTGCAAAATACAGGGGCATGCCGGTGCGGTTCAAAGAGCTGATTCAGAAACTGAGCCAGGATGCAGAAGAACAAAGACAACTGCTCAGTGACCGGGATCGGGAACTGTTTGAAGATATCCTGGCGAATACCATCAGTAAAAAGATTCGCGGTAAGATTCAGGCAAGTAAAGGCTGGGTAGAAAAAATGAACGGACTGATGGAATCCATGCAGACTTCCAGTGGATTGAAATTAAGTCTGCGATGGAAAAATAAACGGGCAGAAACCGAGGAACAGCTCGATACCAGAACCTTGGTGGAGCTTCTGCAAAAAGATGTGGAAATCATGCGTCCGGAAGAAGTGGATCGTTTATCTGCACATTTTCGTTCCAAAATCGAAGAAGCAAGGAAAATTGCAGATGAGACCGGTTCCGTGCAGTCCTTCCACAGTGTGATGCGGGAGGTGCTGGATTATCGGAAATGGTTTGAATTTCAGCTGGAATGCCAGAAAACAGGCGAAAAGAAAAAGGAATTGACGGACCGTGTGTTCTTTACCTTCAGTGGCGGTGAAAAAGCAATGGCCATGTATGTGCCGTTATTTTCTGCTGTGGTTGCCAAATATGCAGGAGCCAGAGCCGATGCTCCGCGGCTGATTTCGTTGGATGAGGCATTTGCGGGCGTAGATGAAACCAATATCCGGGATATGTTCCGGCTTATGGTAGAATTTGAATTTAATTTTATGATCAATTCCCAGATCCTCTGGGGAGACTGTGATACGGTTCCTGGCATTGCGATTTATCAGCTGGTCCGTCCGGAAAATGCGAAATATGTAACGGTGATTCCTTATATATGGAATGGATATACAAGAAATCTTGTGAAAGATGCCGGGGAGATTGCACAGTATGGACAGACATGAGAAAGTGTTGGAAGCCTGCGTTTCTTATTTTAGGGAACGGCCGGTTTATCAGAAATTGTTTGAAAAGTGTTATGAAAAATACAAAAGCTTGGGGCGTTTCGGAGGAAACGTGGTGCTTACCGGACTGAGTGAGCGGGACAGACAGCATCTGGGCGGCTTTTTGCAGAAGTGTTTTTCCGGACAGAAACGTGTGACGGTCTCTTTGGAAGGGATGGAAAAAGCGTTGAAAAACAGTCGTTTCTCGGAACTTACCTGGGAAGAGATCCTGGAAACTTATCTGGGAGCGCCCTTGATTTCCAGGAAAGAAAGCAAGAAACTGGAAGAAACCAAACGGCAGGAATTTTTTCAGAATCTGCTGGAACAGATGGAAGCATCCATTGGAAAAAGATGGCTGGAACAGACTTTGCAGGAGAAAGGAGAGGGATACCTCTTTTTGATGCAGCAGTACCGGGAACAACCGGATAGGCTTTTCGAATTACTTTTGGATGTCCTAAAAGGGATTGGGGCACTTCCGGTTGTGACCGGGGATGGAAAACCAGATCACTATGAACTGCTGCCGGTCTTTGCTGCAAAAGCAACCGGAAATCCGCATTTTTTTGACGAAGGGATGCCCGGGGAGGCTTTGCTGCGTGCATTTCTTCATTCCAGCTTAAATTTGAAGGAAGCAGATTTTGCGGGAATGGCAGCAGCAGAGCGGAAAAACACAATCCTGTTTGAAGCGGGAATTTTGCGGGATCACCTGTCCAATGATACCCTTGCTTATGGGATACATGCCAGAAAAAAAGATGGAACCTTGCATAAGGGAATCGAAAGCTTTTTGGAAGAAAAAGAACCGGTCAAACTGACCTTATTGACGATTGGAAATTTAAGCGAAATCTGGGGAAAGGAAAAGCAGCCGGTTTTTGTAGTGGAAAATCCGGCTGTATTTTCTGTGTTGACGGAGCACTATCCGGATCGAACCTTTGTCTGCGGAAATGGACAGCCAAGACTTGCGACGCTTGTTTTGCTGGATCGATTAGCCCAAAATGGGATCTTGTATTATGCGGGAGACTTTGATCCGGAAGGTTTGCTCATTGCCCAGCGCCTGAAAGAACGATACAAGGAAAGACTGGTTTTATGGAAGTATGAGGAAGCGATTTACGAAACCTGTTGTTCTTCGGTTTTGTTAGACGAAACAAGACTCAGAAAGCTGGAAAACATTACCATACCACAGTTACAGGCAATCAAAGAACGGATGCGCACAGAGAAACGTGCCGCTTATCAGGAAGCGATGATCGAGAATTATTTGCAGTGAGGACGAAACGATGGATTATTTATCGCACAATATAGCAATTAACCTGAAGAAAATCAGAAAGGCAAAAGGCATGAGCCTGGATGTGGTGGCAGAGCAGACGGGTGTCAGTAAAAGCATGCTCTCCACCATTGAAAAAGGAGATGCGAATCCTTCCATTGGTGTTCTGGGGAAGATTATAAGCGGTTTGCGCATTGATCTGCAGGATTTGACGCAACCACCGCAGGAAGATACGTATCTGGTCGATGTGCAGAAGTTATCCCCTACAAAAGAAATACAAGGGCAGTATCGGGTGTGGACCTGTTTTCCCATTGCAGATAACCGTGTCGTGGAGATTTACCGCATTGATATTGAACCGGGAGGAATTTACGAAAGTGGTTCCCACGGAGAACGGACAAAGGAATATATTGCCATACTGGAAGGAGAACTTTCGGTAGAACTGGAAGAACGTGTGCATCGGATTCGAAGGGGCCAGTTTTTTCGATTCGAATCTGATCAGGTGCATGTGTATCGGAATGTGGGAGAAACGCCATTAAGCTTTATGTCTTTTTTTGTTGCATATGGATGATGTTGATTTGTCCAATATATTGTACGAAAAAACTTTTAAAATGGTATTGACGCGGGGATTTTAGTATGGTATATTAAATTTGTTCAAAATAATATACAAATGAATGACAATGACGTCAGCGGATCCAATGGGGGTTGCTGGCGTTTTTTGTTTCACAGGATTTGGTTCCTGCGAGGGATAGAGAAGGAGGAAGCAGATATGAGATTAAAAGACACAGGACTTACTGCACAGGACATTAAAGACAAAGTAAACAAGTATATGATCGAGACCTATGAACGGTTTGATTTTCTGGCAGAAACCGCAAAGGATCAGTATGTATACGATGAGAATGGAGATGCGTATCTGGATTTTTATGCAGGAATCGCAGTGAACTCAGCAGGAAACTGTAATGAAAAAGTAGTAAAAGCGGTACAGGACCAGGTTGCAGATATTATGCATACTTTTAACTATCCTTACACCATTCCTCAGGCATTGCTTGCGGAAAAGATCTGTACGACCATCGGAATGGACAAGATTTTCTATCAGAACTCCGGTACAGAAGCAAACGAAGCTATGATTAAAATGGCACGTAAATATGGAATTGAAAAATATGGCCCTAATAAATACCATATCGTAACTGCAAAAATGGGATTCCATGGAAGAACATTCGGTGCCATGTCAGCAACCGGTCAGCCGGGAAATGGATGCCAGGTTGGTTTCGGACCAATGACTTATGGATTTTCTTATGCACCGTATAATGACCTTCAGGCGTTTAAAGATGCCTGCACAGAAAACACAATCGCGATTATGATCGAGCCGGTGCAGGGCGAAGGCGGTGTACATCCGGCGACGCAGGAATTTATGCAGGGATTAAGAGACTTCTGTGATGAAAAAGGAATGCTGTTGCTGATTGATGAAGTGCAGACCGGATGGTGCAGAACCGGTGCAGTCATGTCCTATATGAATTATGGCATTAAACCGGATATCGTATCTATGGCAAAAGCACTGGGCGGTGGTATGCCAATCGGTGCCATCTGTGCGACAGAGGAAGTTGCAAAAGCATTTACACCGGGTTCCCATGGAACAACTTTTGGCGGACATCCGGTATGTTGTGCAGCAGCGCTTGCAGAGGTCAATGAACTGCTTGACCGGGATCTTGCAGGAAATGCAAAAGAAGTGGGGGCCTACTTCGTAGAAAAATTAAAAACACTTCCGCATGTGAAAGAGGTAAGAGGACAGGGACTGTTAGTTGGTGTAGAATTTGATGACAGCATCTCAGGAGTAGAGGTAAAACATGAATGTCTCCACAGAAAATTGTTGTTAACTGCCATCGGAGCCCATATCATTCGTATGATCCCGCCGCTTATCATTACAAAAGACGATTGTGATAAGGCAGTGGCAATTATCAAAGAGGCAGTGGAAGCACTGGAATAAAAATACGGGAAAAGAAGCAAAGGAGCTTTGACAGAAAAGTCAGGCTCCTTTTTGCCTTACTATAAAGAACGAGGAGATGTTATATGAAAAAACAATTTGTGATATCTGTAGGATGTGAATATGGATGTCTGGGCCCTGAGATCGGAAAAAGGATTGCAAAGGATCTGGGAATTGCCTATTATGACAGAAAGTTAGTGGATGATATTATTGAAGAAGCGGGATTTTCCAAGGATCTGGCAGAAAAGGCAGAGGCCGGTATTGATGTCAGAGGAAAACAAACAGGATCTGCGATTGGACAGGGCGGACCGACCAAGTATGCCAACCTGACAAAGCGTATGGTTTATATTCAGTCCGAAGCCATTAAGAAGCTGGCTGCCCGTGGTTCCTGCGTGTTTATCGGAAGATGTTCCGATTATATTCTGAGACATCAGGACAATTGTCTGAATGTATTTATTTATGCACCGGATGAGGTTCGTATCAAACATGTTATGGAGGCACATAATCTGACGAGAGAGGATGCGATCCTGTTGATCCAGAAGAATGATGAAATGCTTCATGCCAGATATAAACAGATGACGGGAACTTACCGAGGGGATCGTCATAATCGTCATTTATTGATTGATTCCAGCCTGCTTGGATTGGATGGAACCGTAAAACTGATTGAAGACGTTGCAGAAAAAGTATTTGGCAGAGAGGAGTGACGAATCATGGAACAGAAAAAATCTTCAGAATTTGACAAGGTGCTTGGTGCATGGGATATTCTTGTAATTGCTTTCGGAGCGATGATCGGCTGGGGATGGGTCGTATCCTCCGGGGACTGGATCGGAAACGGTGGTGTACTCGGCGCAGCGATTGGTTTTGTGATCGGTGGTGTGATGGTATTCTTTGTAGGATTGACTTATGCGGAACTGACCGGTGCGATGCCGCAATGCGGAGGAGAACATGTTTTCAGTCACAGAGCGATGGGGCCTATGGGTTCTTTTGTATGTACCTGGGCGATTATTCTTGGATATGTAGGCGTTGTCTGCTTTGAAGCCTGTGCACTGCCTACAATTATCACTTACATTTATCCGCCATTTTTGAAAGGATATCTGTATACGGTGGCCGGATTTGATGTGTATGCTTCCTGGCTTGCTGTGGCAGTTCTTGTCTCCGTTGTTATGACATATATCAATATTCATGGCGTAAAGACTGCAGCAATTCTGCAGACGATCTTAACAGTGATTATCGGTGGGGTCGGGATTCTTTTGATGGCAGCATCTGCGATAAACGGAGATATGTCCAATATGGCGCCTCAGTTCTTTACAGGAGATTCGACAGGAAGTATGGTAAAGGCAGTGCTTGCGGTTGCAGTGATGACGCCATTCTATTTTATCGGATTTGATGTAATTCCGCAGGCAGCAGAAGAAATCAATGTACCTCTGAAAAAAATCGGAAAAATCATGATTCTTTCGGTTGTAATGGCAGTGGTTTTCTATGCGCTGATCATTCTTGCCGTTGGTTATATTTTGAATCCGTCTGAAATCACAGCATCACAGAGCGGAACAGGGCTGGTAACTGCAGATGCCATGGGAAAAGCATTTCATTCTACCATGATGGCAAAAGTCATTATTATCGGCGGTATGTGCGGAATCGTGACCAGTTGGAACTCATTTTTGATGGGTGGAAGTCGTGCGATGTATTCCATGGCAGAATCTTATATGATTCCTTATACTTTTGCAAAGCTGCATCCGAAATATAAGACACCGGTGAATGCACTTTATTTGATTGGTTTCCTTTCTGTCCTGGCTCCGTTTGCAGGAAGAAAGATGCTGGTCTGGATCGTAGATGCCGGAAACTTTGGTTGTTGTATTGCTTATTGTATGGTTTCCATTTCTTTCCTGATTCTGAGAAAAAAAGAGCCGGATCTGGAAAGACCTTATAAAGTAAAAAACTATAAATTTGTGGGCGCTATGGCAGTTTTGATGTCCGGCTTCATGGTTGTCATGTATCTGATTCCGGGTTCCGGTGCTGCACTGACCTGGCAGGAATGGATGATTGCAGGAGGCTGGTGTCTTTTAGGTGCGGTATTCTGTGTCGCATGTAAAAGCAAATACAAAGAAAAATTTGGTATTCTTGTGGAAATTATTTCGGATGAAGATGCAGTGGCTCTGCAGTCGAGTGATGAAGAGATTTCTGCAGCTCTTGACGCAGCGATTGATGCAGCCATCAACAAAATATTATTACAAAGAGAAGTGCATTTCCAGTAAATGCACAGGGAGGCAGAATTATGAGTTTTCATTATTATTTACCAGTAAATGTGGTATTTGGATGCGGTAAGGTCAAAGAAGTGGGAGAAATCGCAAAACCTTATGGAAAAAAAGCTTTGATCGTAACCGGAAAATCCAGTGCAAAGAAATCCGGTCTTTATGACAAAGTGAAGGACTGTTTAAAGGCAGCAGGAATCGAAAGTGTGCTGTTTGATAAAGTGTCACAGAATCCGCTGACCACAACTGCAATGGAAGGGGCAGCCTTTGCAAAAGAACATGCTTGTGATGTGGTCGTTGCCATTGGCGGCGGAAGCATTATGGACTGCGCAAAAGCAATCGCATTTCTTTCTGTAAATGAAGGAGATATTAATGATTACATATTTAACCGACTGAAAAGCGAAAACGCATTGCCGCTCATTCTGATTCCGACTACCTGCGGAACTGGTTCAGAAGGAAATGGATTTGCAGTACTCACCAATCCGGAAAATGGAGATAAGAAATCGCTTCGCTGCAATGCCATTATCGCAAAAGCTTCCATTGTAGATCCGGAATGTATGATGACCATGCCGAAAAAAGTGCTTGCTTCTGTAGGATTTGATGCACTTTGCCACAGTATGGAGGCTTATACTTCTAAAATTTCACAGCCGTTCACCGATGCCCTTGCGCTGTATGCAATGGAATTGATTCGGGACAGTCTGGTAGATTTGTATCACGGATCCGAAGAGAAAGAAAAATGGGAGAAGATTACTATTGCAAGTACCATAGGCGGAATGGTAATCAACCAGGCAGGCGTTACCCTGGCTCATGGAATGGAACATCCGGCTTCCGGATTAAAAGATATTGTTCATGGGCAGGGACTTGCAGCACTGACACCGGCAATCATGGAAGCTTCCTATAAAGGAGATTTGTACAAATTCGGAAAAATCTCTCAGATTCTGGGTGGAACGGATGCTTCCGATTGTGCAGAACAAGTAAAAGCACTTTTGACAAAACTGGATATGAATCTGACCTTGTCTGACCTTGGACTTACACAGGAAGATATTCCATGGATGGCAGAAAACTGTATGAAGGTTTCTGCGGCATCCGTAGCAAATAATCCGGTGGTATTTACCCAGGAAGAAATCGCAGATATTTATAAAAAAGCTATGTAACAGAGAATGGGGGACAGCTGTCCCCCATTCTCTTTCGTTTCCTTCTTGTTATGGAATGATTTTTGGTATAAAATAGATTACATAGGACACGAGGGAGGAAAGGAATGAAAGAGGAACTGATTTTATTGGGCACAGGGAATGCCACCGTGACCAACTGCTATAATACCTGTTTTGCAATAAAAAAGACGGAGGAATACTTTCTGGTAGATACAGGGGGCGGCAATGGTATTTTGTCTCAACTGGAAAAGGCTGCAATTCCGATGGAACGGATCCATCATATATTCATCAGTCATGAGCATACGGATCATATTCTGGGGTTAGTATGGCTGATTCGTATGATTGCTACAGGTATGAAAAATGGAAAATATGAGGGGAATTTGCATATTTACTGTCATGAAGAATTAAAAGAAACGATTCTTACGATTGTAAAACTGACGGTGCAGAAGAAATTTTACGATATGATCGGGCAAAGGATTTTCTTTTGTGTGGTAAAAGACGGGGAAGAAAAGGGAATCATGGGATATGTTTTAAAGTTTTTTGATATCCGTTCTACAAAAGCAAAGCAATTCGGTTTTACCACAAGACTGGAAAATGGAAAGAAATTTACGTTTATCGGAGATGAGAATTTCAAGGAGCATGAGGCAGAATATGTAGAAGGAGCCGACTGGTTTTTACATGAGGCATTTTGTCTGTATGAGCAGCGAGAGATTTTCCGGCCCTATGAGAAACATCATGCGACCGTAAAGGAGGCATGTGAAGCAGGAGAGCGTTTTGGAGTGAAAAATCTGATTTTATACCATACCGAAGATAAAAATTTGTCCAGACGTAAAGAATGGTATACCAGAGAAGGGACACGGTATTATTCCGGCAATCTGCTGATTCCGGATGATCTGGATGTAATTCAATTATAGAGGAAGAGAGAAAAAAGTTATGCACAGACGTTTCAAAAATTTATCTTGCGGTGTTTTGGCCGTTCTTTTATGCTTACAGGGAATGCCGTTTGAAGTTTCCGCAGACAGTGGGGAAGATACCACTTTTCAGATTAAGATTGCCCATACCAATGATATACATGCCCGCGTATCAGAGGAAAAGGGAATCATTGGGGCAGAGAGACTGAAAACGATGATTGATGCATGGAGCTCCGATGGAGATATGGATTTGGTAGTGGATTCCGGAGATCTGTTCCACGGACAGCCGATTGCTACTTTGGTAAAGGGAGAATCCATTGCAAAAATTGCGCAGCTGCTTGGATATGATGTTATGACTGCAGGAAATCATGACTGGAGTTATGGAAAAGACCGGCTGAAAGAACTTTGTGATATGGCCGGTGTGCAGATGCTTTGCGGAAATGTAAAGACAGAAAATCAGGATCCTTTTTTTGAGCAGGAATATTATGTGGAGGAAGTATCCAAAAACGGAGAAACCTTAAAGGTAGGAATGTTTGGAGAAATTGATCCGGAACTTTACCATTCGACGACACCTGCCAATGTAGAAGGATTGACTTTTACGGATTCCGTTGCTTATGCAAAACAGGCAGTCGGACAGTTAAAGGAAGAAGGCTGCGACATTGTCATCGGTCTTGCCCATACCAATGATCCGCAGGAAATCGCTGTCCAGGTGGATGACGTGAATCTCTGGCTCTGCGGACATGAACATGTAGACCGGAATACCACCGTTTCGACACCGAATGGCGGCACGGCTTATGTGGTGGAAAGCGGATATTATTTAAATGAAGTCAGCCTTATGGAACTGGATTGTACATTAGATAAAAATGGAGAACTGAAAGAAGTGGCATTTGAACGACAGGTTGTGACAGCAGAAAATGCCGATACCTATGAAAAGGATGCTTCTGTTACGGCTCTGTTAGAAGATATTAATCAGGAGCAGGAAGAAGTACTGAAAACAGTAGTAGGGAAAACACCGGAAGATCTGGATGGAGACTGGTACCATCTGCGCATTGACGAGACAAACCTGGGAAGGGTGGTCGCAGATGCCTATTTACTGGCAACAGGGGCAGATGCAGCATTTGAAAATGCCGGCGGAATCCGGGCTTCTGTAGCAGCCGGATCGGTTACCTATGGAGATATCATCGGAGTCAGTCCGTATGGAAATTATATTGTAACGAAGCAGATCACAGGAAAGGAACTGCTGGAAATTCTGGAAACTTCCATTGAAATTCAACGGCAGTGTATCGAAGCCTATGAAAGAGGAGAGGACGATGCATGGCCGTCGTCAAGCGGAAGCTATCTGCAGTTTGGCGGTATCGAGGTACTTTATGATCTTGCCGGACCAGAGGGAAATCGGGTGTTAAAGGTAACGGTAGGAGAGAAGCCGTTTGATGAAAAACAGGTATATACAGTTGCCACAAACAATTATGCAGCCGTTTCCGGTTATTATCCGCAGTTGGCAAATGCCGGAGAAATCGGACAGTTTTGTGCCTGCGATGAGGCACTGGTAGCTTATTTTAAGCAGGGAGAAGAAGCTGTTGCAAAGACACTGGATGCATCTGCAATGATTCCGGTGGAAAACTGTCCGCATAAAGATACAGAAATCAGAGATGGAAAAGAAGCAACCTGTACAGAAGAAGGTTATACAGGGGATACTTGGTGTAAAGATTGTGAAAAGGTAGTAGAACCTGGAAAAACAATTGATAAGAAAGAACATCAGTATGAACAGGGAAAATGTACGGTTTGTGGTATAAAAGATTCGACTCAGAAGCAGGAAGAAGAGAAAAAGCCGGAAGAGAACAAGAAACCGACTGGCAATAAGGAACAGGAAAAGAAACAAGATACAACAAAAACAACTCAGAAAAAGACAAATACGGATAAGAAAGCAGACAATGCAAAAACAGGAGATGCGAATCATCCGGAAGCGTATGTTCTTTTGGTTTTGCTGTCAGGAATCGTACTTGCTGTAAACCTGAAGAAAAGAAAATCTGCATAATGTAAAACACCCCCAAAATGCATAGTTATCCGCATTTTGGGGGTGTTTTACATTTGGACAATCTTTTAGTTGATTTTTGGGAAATTATATGTTATAGTATGAAATATATAGATAACAAAAAACAAATCCGCTCCGCGAAAATAATAAACAAAAAGGAGGGGGCAACCTTTGCTAAAAACAGCTTATGCATCCATAAAATTAACTCAAGAGATATGGCCAGATTTTACGAAACGTTTCCGAAATCCTTCCAGTGCAGAATCTTATGAATCAGATCTTTCCGAACTCATGAATCTGTACCAGATTGACTTCCTGGAGATAAGAAGTGAAATGGTAAAAGATTATTATGAAAACATACAAAGGAAAGTAAAACAGGGAAATCTGCAGGCCGGAACTGCTGCAAAAAAGTTTCGTGAACTGCACTCACTGGCAGATTACATTTGTAAGAACCGAATCGAATACCAGATACCGGAAACCTTTCAGGACTTTTTTTATCCTTATCTGAGAACATTGGATAAAATGGAGAAATTTGCAAAATCCATTCCGATCGAACACATTGATCAATTATTTGTTGCAGCGCAGAACGATAAAATGGCATATTGTATTCTGGCACTTTTGCAGAGAGTCGGACTTACTTCTACAGAAATTGTGGAATTAAAACCAGAAAATTTTGCTGCATATGACAATGGAGTTTATGTGACAGTCAAAGGAAGGAAAGAAGCATGTTTTATTCCGGAAGATGTATTTGTAATTGTGGAATGTTATATGAGCGAACGAAAGCAACATGAATATTTGTTTTATAATCAAAGAGGAAATAAGTTAAATATTATGTATATCAGTCGTCTTATGAAAAAATATACGGCGGCAGCCAATATTCCTTCTTACAGTGCAGAAGCTCTGCGAAATTCCTGTGCATTTACGATGTTTTCTTACGATGCGACACCGGAACAGGTAGCAAAACAAATGGGCATTACAGAAATTCATGTCAAACGATATAAAAATATTTCTTATCGCGAAAATTTGAAACGAACCGCAAATCAATTAGTAAAAGTACGCGTAGAACCGCCAAAGTAAAAATGAGTTGATTACTGTAGACTTTTATAAAATTGGCATTTCACAGCAGAAGATGCAAGGACAAAACTTCGTTCATTATATCCAAAGTTTGACTCATGAAAATGGGTCAGACTTGAGAGTACTTTTGTTTTAGAAATCAACTTGTTAATACACTAGATATAGTACAACAGGCGGAAAAAATATGAAATTATTAGAATTTGTCGAGAAAGTGTTGTCCAATGATGTGATCACGATTGTCGATGACGTCGTACATGGAAAAGCAATTCACGATCCAACAGCAGCGTATTGCTTCTTGCTGGAGGATGGCAAACGTCCGGCTTGGGCAGACGAAGTATTGGATAAGGAAATCGAGCGTTTTACTTATGGGAAAATGCCTGAGCCTTACCCGCATACACAGCTCTGTACAATTAAAAGACTAAGAAAAGGAGAGGTACCTGCACCTCTCTTTTTCTTTTGTGAAAAAATAAGCTTCGCCAAAAAGCGTATAATGAAGACAAGAAATAGGTAAGGAAAACATTAACAATGGAGCTTCTTGTATAATTCAAATATAAGGAATTCCGAGAAAGAAGGTTGAGAAAAAAATACCTCAGAGTAAAATAAGATTACTGACTTTGCACGGTTAGTAAAAAATCTTATTGAACAGAGAGGTATCTGAAATGAATTATAACACACAGAACGCAAAAATTGCATCTATTACGGAAAAAACTTTAATGGGCGAATTTGTACGCAAGAATTAAAACCAAAATCCTGGTCGGGAAACAGAAGTGAGCCTTTAGCAGATTTTGTGATAGATGAATTGATTCTAGCTTGTCGAAAATATGAAATCATGGAGAATGGCGATGCAGACTTTTGAAAAACCGTAATCTTCCTGATATGCGATGGCACGCCATACATATGCCACAATATTAAAAGAAAATGATATCAATTTAAAGGCCATTTCTGCATGTATGGGGCACCATGAAGTAAAAATAACAGAAGATGTCTACATCAACATAAGGGAACCGATATATGACTGTTCAAAAGAGATTGGTTCCTTTATAGCAGAGATCATGCCTGTTGAAAAAAAACATACTGGAAATTCCTATTGATCCGAACTATCTGCTTGAAGTCCTTCCTTAAAAGAGGTATAATATTGAAGATTATGTGTACTGTGTAATGCTGTATACGAATCTTCAATACCTCTTAATATCAAGCTATATTTTATTCTGTCATGCAATATAGAATGTAGCAGAAAAATGAGATGAAAAACAACTTAAAAACTGGGTTTTTTAATAGCTTTTGGTGCTATTCTGTGATATGTGTGCTTGTTCAGTGTCATGTCTTGATGAATAAATATACAGGATGATGCAGAATCGAAAAAATTGAAATTTGTTACGCAGATCCGAAAATGATCAAAAAAAGCGGATGGTCGGGGCTAAAAAAGTTCGCAGAAGCATTGAAAAAAGCGACTATTTTTTAAAAGAACAATTTAGATGAAACACTCATTTGTTTTGTTTATCTTGCACAAAAATCGAAAGGAGAAATATGAGGAAACTAGCTTTAAATGATGAAATATTACTAAATATCGAGAAGCCTGCCCGCTATATCGGCAACGAGGTCAACTCGGTGATGAAGGACAAGGAAAAGGTGGATATCCGCTTTGCCATGTGCTTCCCGGATGTTTATGAAATCGGAATGTCCCATCTGGGAATCCAGATTTTATACGATATGTTTAACTGCAGGGATGATACCTGGTGTGAACGTGTCTATTCTCCATGGCCGGATCTGGACAAGATTATGCAGGAAGAGAAAATTCCGTTATTTGCACTGGAATCCCAGGATAGCATAAAAGATTTCGATTTTCTCGGAATTACGATCCAGTATGAAATGTGTTACACAAATATTCTTCAGATCCTGGATTTAAGTCAGATGCCGCTTCGGGCAAAAGACAGAGGAGAAGGATATCCGATTGTTATGGGTGGTGGCCCATGTACCTATAATCCGGAACCACTCGCAGAGTTTTTCGATATTTTCTATATCGGAGAAGGAGAAACGGTGTTTGATGAACTGTTGGATGCCTATAAAGCGTACAAAAAAGCAGGGAGAAGCAAAAAAGAATTTCTGGAACGTGCAGCGGAAATACCGGGACTTTATGTGCCGGCTTTTTATGATGTGACTTACAAGGAAGATGGAACACTGGAATCCTTTAAACCAAATAACAGTCATGCAAAAGAAAAAATTGAGAAACAGGTTGTTCTGGATTTCAACGGTGTCTGTTATCCGGAAAAGCCGGTGGTTCCTTTTATTAAGGCAACCCAGGATCGTGTAACTCTGGAGATTCAGAGAGGATGTATCCGTGGATGTCGGTTCTGCCAGGCAGGTATGATTTATCGTCCTACCCGTGAAAAAGACGTAGAATTCCTGAAAAAAACAGCACAGGCATTGTTGGAAAATACAGGACATGAAGAGATTTCTCTCAGCTCTCTCAGCTCCAGTGATTATTCCAGACTGCCGGAATTGATTGATTATCTGATTGAAGAGTGTTCGGAAAGAAATGTGAACATTTCACTGCCATCTCTTCGAATCGACGCTTTTTCACTGGATGTCATGAGTAAAGTGCAGGATATCAAAAAAAGCAGTTTGACCTTTGCACCGGAAGCAGGTACCCAGAGAATGCGAAATGTAATCAATAAGGGACTGACCCAGGAAGATATCCTGGAGGGATCCTGGAAGGCATTTCAGGGGGGATGGTCCCGGGTAAAACTGTATTTTATGCTGGGACTTCCTACCGAAACAGAAGAGGATATGAAAGGAATTGCACATCTTGCGGAAGAAGTGGCAAAGAAATATTATGAAATTCCGAAAGAGGAACGTCATGGACGCTGCCAGATCGTAGTAAGTACTTCTTTCTTTGTGCCGAAGCCGTTTACTCCTTTCCAGTGGGCAACTATGTGCAGAAAAGAGGAATATCTGGAAAAGGCCAAAATCGTAAAAGCAGAAATCCGTGCACAGCTCAATCAGAAGAGCATCAAATACAATTACCATGAGGCAGATGTGACTGTACTGGAAGGAATTCTGGCAAGAGGTGACAGAAAAATCTGTGATGTACTGGAACGTGTTTATCGAAAAGGCGCAATCTTTGATGCCTGGTCCGAATATTTTCGTTATGATCTCTGGATGGAGGCATTTGAAGAGCTGGGAATGGATCCGGAATTTTATACTTTGCGGGAGCGTTCGTTCGAAGAGCTGCTGCCATGGGATTTCATAAATGCAGGTGTGAGCAGAAAGTTCCTGGAGAAGGAATGGGAGCGCGCTATGAAAGGAGAAGTGACTCCGAATTGCCGCATGAAATGTTCCGGCTGTGGTGCAGGTACTTACAAAGGAGGTGTGTGCGTTGAAGGTTAGAGTAAAATTTGCAAAAGAAGGTGTGATGAAGTTTATCGGACATCTGGATATTATGCGTTACTTTCAGAAGGCAGTAAAGCGGGCGGGATTGGACGCTTCATTTTCAGAAGGATTCAGCCCTCATATGATCATGTCGTTTGCGGCGCCTCTTGGTGTTGGCATTACAAGTACCGGAGAATATTTTGATCTGGAACTGAAAAGTGCATCTTCTTCCAAAGAGATGGTAAAAGCATTAAACGACACTATGGCAAATGGAATGCGTGTTCTGAGCATCCGACAGGTAGAAGAGGGAAAAGCAGGAAAAGCGATGTCTCTTGTAGCTGCTGCCGATTATCTGGTTACATTTCGTGATGGAAAAGCGCCAAAAGGAGACTGGAAGCAGCGCCTTGCAGAATTTCTGAAACAACCGGAAATCAAGATTGTAAAGAAAACAAAGAAAAATGAAAAAGAAGTGGATATCCGTCCTTTTATCTATGCCATGCGATTAGAGGGAGACAGCATTTTCATGCAGCTTGCAGCCGGAAGTGTGAAAAATACAAAACCGGAACTGGTAATGGAAGCGTTTGCCGCTTATAGGGGGCATGCTTATGACAGCGGAGATTTCACGATACACAGATGTGAAATCTATGCAGATACCGGTTCCGAAGATGCCATGCATCTGGTTTCACTGGAAGACCTGGGGGACGAAATTGAGTAAGCTGATTATGACACCCATGCAGGTGCGTGGAAAAGAACGAATTGTTGCAGCTCTGGATATTGGATATAAAATCAATCATCTGGAAGTGCATAAAAAAGAGTCCGACCATATCCTGGGAAATATTTATATCGGAAAAGTGAAAAATATTGCAGAAAATATCCGTGCTGCATTTGTGGAAATTCAAGATGGCATTATGTGCTATTATTCCATGGATGAAAAAGGTACGCAGTATTTTGTGAATCAAAAAAAGAACCGGCAGCTAAAGCCTGGTGATGAACTTCTGGTACAGGTGATCCGGGAAGGAATGCGCGGAAAACTTCCCTGTGTTTCCTGTGATCTGAATCTGAGCGGCAGATATATTGTGATCACAGCAGTGCCGGAACCTCTTGGATTTTCCGGAAAATTAAAGGCAGAGGAAAAAAGACGCTTAAGAGAACTCCTGCTGCCGGTTCTTCCGGAAGATGCCGGTGTGATCGTCCGTACCAACAGCCGGGAAGCAAAGGAAGAAGAGATCCTGGAAGAATTTCAAAAACTGTATGGAGAATTACAGGAAATCCGGGAAAAAGCAAGAACACGTACCTGTTTTTCTCTTTTGCGGGAAAGCATGCCGGAATATATGCAAGTACTCCAGAATGTGTATACAAAGGAACTGGAAGAAATCATAACCGATAACCGGATACTCTATGAACAAATCCGGAAATATCTGGAATTCTATACGATCGATGAGAAAAAACTCCGTTTTTATGAAGATCCGTTGCTTCCCCTTTCTCGCCTGTATGCACTGGAAAGTGCCATAAAAGAAGCATTGTCTGAAAAAATCTGGCTGAAATCCGGTGGTTTCCTTGTGATTCAGCAGACAGAAGCCTTTGTATCCATTGATGTAAATTCCGGAAAATGTACAGGGAAAAAAGAAGTACAGGAGACCTTCCGAAAAATCAATATGGAAGCTGCAAAAGAAATTGCAAGGCAACTTCGTCTGAGAAATCTGTCCGGTATGATTCTGATTGATTTTATTAATTTAAAACATACAGAAGATAAAGAAGCATTAATGCATTTTCTGCAAAGCTGCCTGAACGAAGATCCCATACGGGGAAACGTAGTAGACATCACAAAACTGAATATAGTAGAAGTCACACGTAAAAAAATCAGAAAGTCTCTGGCAGAAGAATTGCAGGAACAAGAATAAAAGAAAGTGTCAGGTAACCGATCATTATGAAAAAGAAATCCATACTTACGACCCTCTGTTATATTGAAAAAGAGGAAAGCTATCTTATGCTCCACAGAGTATCCAAGGAAAATGATGTAAACAAAGATAAATGGATCGGAGTCGGCGGTCATTTTGAAAAGGATGAAAGTCCGGAAGATTGTCTGCTGCGGGAAGTAAAAGAAGAAACCGGTCTTACCCTTACCTCTTATCGGTTTCGCGGACTTGTTACCTTTGTATTGAAACCGGTAAACCATGTTGGGATGGAGATGACCGAATATATGTGTCTTTATACAGCAGACGGATATGAGGGAACCCTGTGTGCATGTAACGAGGGCGTTCTGGAATGGGTAGAAAAAAAGGAAGTGTTGAATCTTGACTTGTGGGAAGGAGATAAAATATTCCTGCATCTTCTGGAAGAAGAACATCCCTTTTTTTCATTGAAACTGGTATATGAAGGGGATAATCTGAGAGAAGCCGTTTTAGATGGAAAAGAACTAAAAAAACAAAAAAATTTTTAAAACTATATTGACGAATGAAAAATATCATGCTAAGATATACCAGTATGCCGCACAAAGAGGTTTTAAGCACTGTGAAAGAGTCAGTCACCGTAATTTGGCGAGTAATGATAATAGGAGGTGCCATATGTACGCGATTATTGCAACAGGTGGTAAACAGTACAAAGTAGCCGAAGGCGATGTTATCAGAGTAGAAAAACTTGGAGCAGAAGCTGGAGATACTGTTACATTTGACCAGGTTCTTGCTGTAAGCAATGATGGTTTAAAAGTAGGTGAAGATGTTGCGAACGCATCTGTAACTGCATCTGTAGTTGGAAACGGTAAAGCAAAAAAAGTTATCGTTTACAAATATAAGAGAAAAACCGGTTACCACAAGAAAAACGGTCACAGACAGCAGTTTACCGAAGTTAAAATTGAAAAGATCAACGCTTAATCATGACAAAAGTAACCTTTTATCAGGATTGTGACGGTGAAATCCTTGGATTTGATGCGTGGGGACATGCAGGATATGCAGACGCAGGAGAAGATATTGTCTGTGCTGCCGTATCTGTTCTTGTTTTGAATACCGTGAATTCCATCGAGGCATTTACAGAAGATCCGTTTCAGACGGATGTAGATGAAGAAGAAGGAAGAATCACATTGAAATTCCAGCAGAAACCTTCCAGGGATGCAGCGTTGTTAATGAAGTCTCTCATTCTCGGACTTCAGGGAATGGAAGAGGAAGAAGAAAATATGCAATATATTGATGTAATATTCGAGGAGGTGTAATGACATGTTAAGAATGAACCTTCAGTTTTTCGCTCATAAAAAAGGTGTTGGTTCTACTAAGAACGGTAGAGATTCCGAATCCAAAAGACTGGGCGCAAAAAGAGCAGACGGACAGTTTGTAAAAGCTGGAAACATCCTTTACAGACAGCGCGGTACGAAAATTCATCCAGGTGTGAATGTAGGACGCGGCGGCGACGATACATTATTTGCATTAACAGATGGTATTGTTCGTTTCGAAAGAAAAGGCAGAGACAAAAAACAGGTTTCTGTTGTACCAGTAACAGCAGAGTAAGTTTTAAAGGGAGGCTTCAAATCGTTCAGGTTTGAAGCCGCTTTTTGTATAAAGATGTGAATCGTAACAGAAAGAAAGATAGAGGTTATTATGTTTGCAGACAGAGCAAAGATTGTGATTCGCTCCGGAAAGGGCGGAGATGGTCATGTGAGTTTCCGAAGAGAACTTTATGTACCCAATGGCGGTCCGGACGGTGGAGACGGAGGCCGTGGAGGTGATGTGATCTTTGAAGTGGATAAAGGATTGAATGCACTCACAGACTACCGGCACAAAAGAAAATATGCTGCTGAAAATGGACAGGAAGGCGGAAAAAAGCGCTGTCATGGAGCAGACGGAAAAGACATTGTGCTGAAAGTTCCGGAAGGAACAGTCATTAAAGAAGCAACGACCGGTAAAGTCATTGCAGATATGTCAGGAGAAAATAAACGTCAGATTATTCTGAGAGGTGGAAGAGGCGGAAAAGGAAACATGCACTATGCGACAGCTACTATGCAGGTTCCCAAATACGCACAGCCGGGACAGCCGGCACAGGAGCTGGAAGTACAGCTGGAGTTAAAAGTGATTGCAGATGTAGGGCTTCTTGGTTTTCCAAATGTAGGAAAGTCTACCTTCCTTTCCAGAGTCAGCAATGCAAGACCGGAAATTGCCAATTATCATTTTACGACTCTGAATCCGCATCTGGGTGTGGTAGATCTGGATGATTGCAATGGATTTGTAATTGCAGATATTCCCGGCCTGATTGAAGGTGCTTCTGAAGGTGTCGGACTGGGGCATCAGTTTCTTCGCCACATTGAAAGATGCCGTGTCCTGATTCATCTGGTAGATGCAGCATCGACCGAAGGCAGGGATCCAGTAGATGACATTTATAAGATAAATAAAGAGCTGGAAGCTTATGATCCGGTTCTTATGCAGCGTCCGCAGGTGATTGCAGCCAATAAGACCGATGTGATTTACAGCGAAGACGAAGATCCGGTAGAAAGAATCCGTCAGGAATTTGAACCGCAGGGGATGAAAGTTTTTGCGATTTCCGCAGTTTCCGGAAAAGGATTAAAGGAACTTTTGTATTACGTAAAAGGTCTTCTGGATACGATTGATAAAGAACCGGTAATCTTTGAACAGGAATTCTTCCCGGAAGATATGCTGATCACGGAAAATCTTCCTTACAGTGTATACAAGGACGAAGAAGAGGAACATCTGTATCATATGGAAGGACCGAAGATCGAAAAAATGCTTGGCTATACGAATCTGGATTCCGAAAAAGGTTTTGCATTCTTCCAGAAATTCCTGAAAGACAGTGGAATTCTTGCGGATCTGGAAAAAGCAGGAATTGAAGAGGGCGATACGGTTCGTATGTATGGATTTGATTTTGATTATTATAAATAAGGAGTAACCATGACAAGTAAACAGAGAGCATATTTAAAAAGTCTGGCTATGACAATGGATCCGATTCTTCAGATTGGAAAAGCCAGTCTTACACCGGAGAACACTGCTTCTGTAGAAGAGGCTCTGGAAGCAAGAGAACTGATAAAGATCAATGTGCTTCAGAATTGTATGGATGATCCACGGGAAATTGCACAGGTATTGGCAGAACGTACCCATTCACAAGTGGTTCAGGTCATTGGAAAGAAAATTGTTCTTTATAAAGAAGGAAAAAAAGAAAAGAAGAAAATTGTTCTTCCAAAATAAACAGGAGACAGGTGTAGATGTGTACAAAAAGAAAACGAGTAGGAATTATGGGGGGAACCTTTGATCCGGTTCATATCGGACATCTCATATTGGGAGAAACTGCCTATGAGCAGTTTGAGCTGGATGAAGTGCTGTTTATGCCGGCAGGAAATCCACCGCATAAAAAAAATCGTGCGCATAGAGCCACCAATGAGCAGAGATGCGAAATGGTCCGCAGAGCAATTGCGACGAATCCTCATTTTTCCATCTCACTGGAAGAAATGAATGAGGATGGTTACACCTATACTTACAGAACCCTGGAACGTTTACAGAAGGAACATCCGGATACGGATTATTATTTTATACTTGGGGCAGATTCTTTGTTTGATTTTGAAAAATGGAGAGAACCGGAGCGAATCTGTAAAGCATGCACGATCGTGGTTGCCACCAGAAATCATACCAGTGACAGGAAACTGGATGAGATGATTGAATTTCTGGAAGAAAAGTATAAGGGAAGCTTTCGAAAACTGAACTCTCTTAATATTGACATTTCTTCTGCAATGCTTCGTTCCTGGATTGCTGCCAAGAGAACCATACGTTATTATTTACCGGATCCGGTAATTGCGTATATCAGAGAAAATAATATGTACAAGGATTGTGATGAAGATGCGATATGATTTAAATGCATTCGCAAAAAAGTTAAAAAAACATCAGGATAAATACCGGTTTCAACATACACAAGGCGTCCGTTACACCGCAGCTGCACTTGCCATGGCACATGGATATGATCTGGAAAAAGCAGAAACAGCCGGACTTCTTCATGACTGTGCGAAGTGCATTCCAAATGATAAAAAACTGAAAATCTGTTCCAAAAACCAGATTGCAGTTTCAGAAATTGAATATTCGGCACCTTTTTTGCTTCATGCAAAGGTAGGGGTTTATGTTGCCAGAGAGAAATACAAAGTGGAGGATCCGGAGATTCTTTCTGCAATCCGGTGGCATACAACAGGAAAACCGGATATGAGTATACTGGATAAAATCATTTATCTTGCTGATTATATTGAACCGGGAAGAAATAAAGCACCAAATCTGAATACTGTCAGAGCACTTGCTTTTCGTGATCTGGATGAATGTATGTATCAGGTATTAAAAGATACCCTTGCATACCTTGGAAATAACCCGAAAACTCTGGATTCAGCGACAAAAGATGCATTTGATTTTTATGAGAAGCTGCATAAAGAAAGGAGATACGAGAATCGATGAACAGTAAAGAACTTGCACGTATGGCCTGCGAAGCATTGGAAGACAAGAAGGCTCTTGATGTAAAGATTATTGATATTGAACAGGTATCTACGCTTGCAGATTATTTTATTATTGCAAGCGGAACAAACCGGAATCAGGTTCAGGCAATGGCTGACAATGTAGAAGAGGTGCTTGGAAGAGCCGGATATGAACCAAAACAGATTGAAGGTTATCAGACTGGAAACTGGATTCTCATGGATTACAGAGACATCGTCATTCATGTTTTTGATGAGGAAAATCGTCTGTTCTATGATCTGGAAAGAATCTGGAGAGATGGATCCGTAATTGAGAGAGAAGAACTGGATAAATAAAATGAAACACAGCCCTGTCTTACAGCAAAACAATCGCTGCAAAACAGGGCTGCTTTTTGTTATTTCATAAAACGAAAGACACCAATGACTTTGCCGAGAATCTGAAAGGACTGTTTTTCCGGATGGACGATAATTGGTTCCAGATAATCATTCTCCGGCTGCAGACGTATCAAATCATCTTCTTTATAGAAGGTTTTCACAGTTGCGGAGTCCTCTACAAGAGCAACGATCTTTTCTCCGTTATTTGCTGTTTCCTGCTGCTCGACAACGACATAATCTCCGTCAAAGATTCCGGCATTGATCATGCTTTCCCCATGGACAACAAGCATAAATGCCTGATTTTTCGGCATGAATTCAGCCGGGATAGGGAAGTAGCCGTCAATATTTTCGACTGCCAGAAGCGGTTCGCCGGCAGCAACTTTTCCGATGATCGGTACATTCACCGTTTCTCTTCGCACAAGGTTGAAGTTATCATCTACAATTTCAATTGCACGAGGTTTGGTAGGGTCACGGCGGATATAACCATTTTTTTCCAGAGTTTCCAGATGTGCATGGACCGAAGAAGTCGATTTCAGATTCACTGCCTCACAGATTTCACGAACAGAAGGAGGAAATCCTCTGTTTAAGATTTCGTTTTTCATATATTCTAATATTTCCGATTGTTTCTTGCTGATCTTTCCATATGCCATATACGATCCTCCGCTTCCTTTTCTTATTCTTACATAAGTTTCATTTTTATCATACCATATCACAGAAAAGAATGCAAACAGATATTCGGAATATTTGTTCGACACCGATTGATAAACCGTTTGAAAGGGACAAGTACGAGTAACTTGTTTTTTGTTTGACTTTGTTTTTGCGTTTGCTATACTGATAGATAGAAAAACAAATGTGGAAAAGGAGAGCGAACATGCAAACGATTGACTGGAGCAATTATCTTCAGAAGCCATATCTGTGTTCCTGTGGAAGAATACATGGATGTGACATTGAAGAAATCATCATAGAGGAAGGTGCAGCCCAAAAACTTCCTGAAATTCTTGGCAGACACAATTACCGGCATCTCTGTGTGGTATGTGATAAACATACATGGGAGATTGCAGCGCATGCGATCTGCAAGGATCTGGAAGAAGAAGGCTATATTTATCATCTGGTAAAATATGAGGAAGAAGAGCTGATTCCGGATGAAAAGGCAGTGTTTCAGCTGCTTGCCGGTGTGCCAGAGGCCTGTGATCTGATCATCGGAGTCGGATCCGGAACCATCAATGATCTGTGCAGATATGTAAGTTTTAAATTGAAATTGGATTATTATATTGTGGGAACTGCACCTTCCATGGACGGATATGCGTCCAATGTTTCTCCTCTGATTATCAATCATGTAAAAACAACCTACGAAGCTCATACAGCGAAGGTGATTATCGGAGATTTGGATTTTATGGCCAAGGCACCCATGTCTATGATTGCTGCAGGGGTAGGAGATATTATCGGAAAATACGTATGTCTTACGGATTGGCAGCTTGCCCATATGATTAATGGGGAATATTATTGCCCGGAAGTGGCTGATTTGGTTCGAAAATCCATTCAAAAAGTAGCAGACAATGCACAGAAGGCTGCACAACGGGACAAAGAAGCCATTGCAGCGATTATGGAAGGGTTGGTACTCAGCGGAATTGCCATGAGTTATATCGGAAATTCCAGACCTGCCTCTGGAAGTGAACATCATATGTCGCATTATTGGGAAATGATGTTTTTGCTGGCAGAGCAACCAGATCCGCTTCACGGAACAAAGGTTGGAATCAGTACCGCTGTAACCATTCGTTTCTATGAATGGCTGGACGCACTTGGAGAGGAGCTGTTTTCCAAACAAAGACCTTCTTTTGATTTTGAAATCTGGAAAAAAGAAATCGAGGAAGCATACGGGCCTGCTGCCCCGGGTGTGATCGCTCTGGAGAAAGCCATTGGAAAGAATACGGAAAGAGAAGTAGAGAGAAGAAAAACAATTCTGAAAGAAACGTATGAAGAAATAAAAAAAGTGATAAAAGAACTGCCTTCGTCCCAGGAAGTCATTGATCTACTGAAATCCATGGACGCTCCTTATACGCCAGAACAGATTGGTGTTTCAAAAGAAACGTTCAAAAAAGGAATTTTTTATGCCAAAGATTTGAGAAACCGGTTTGGACTTCTTCAGATCCTCTATGACTTTGATCTGCAGGAAACATTTACTGAACGATTCCTCCGGGAAATCTATTGAAAAGCAATGCAAAAATCTGTTATGATAAAAGAAAAACGGGAAGGAAGTATCCAAACATGAGATATTCGATTGAGAATGAATGTTTATATGTGGAAATTGATACACATGGAGCAGAACTGATGCATGTGTTTGATAAGAAAAAAGAAAGGGAAGTATTGTGGCAGGCCGAGAAACCATTCTGGAACAGGCATGCGCCGATTCTCTTCCCGAATGTAGGGAAACATTTTGAAAACTTCTACTGCCTGAATGGTAAAACTTATGCAACTTCTCAGCATGGATTTGCCAGAGATAAGGAATTTACAAAAATCCATGCCACAGAAAATGCGATTTCTTTTGAACTTCAGGACGATGAAGAGACCCTTGCAATTTTTCCGTGGAACTTTTCCCTGATTCTTACGTATACCTTGTCAAAAAACAGTCTTTCTATCGCGTATCAGGTAAAAAATAAAAGCCAGGAAACCATGTATTTTACCATTGGAGGGCATCCTGGATTTTCTGTTCCTGTTTTACCGGATACCAAAAGAAACCAGTATCATCTGCTCTTTAAAAAGGGTCCGGTTCTGCAATACAAGCTGATTTATGAAGGGTCCGGAAATGTATGCAAGGAAAAGGAATATACGCTGCCGCTGGAATCTGTGGGAACGCATTATCGCTATCCGATCACCGATGATTTGTTTGATCGGGATGCGTTGGTTTTTGATGATGGACAGATTTCCTATGCAGGGATTTCTTATCCGGATGGAACTCCATATATTGAAATGGAATGCGAAGGATTTACGCATTTTGGAATCTGGTCTATGAAGGCAGGAACAGAGAATGCACCATTTGTATGCCTGGAGCCTTGGATGGGGCGATGTGACGATTATGGATTTTCAGAAGAGATTTCGAAAAAAAGGGGAATTCTTTCACTGAAGGGGGAGAAAGAGTTTTCTGCGGGCTATACGGTAACCATTCACTGATTTTGAACCTTTTAAGCAAATGAAAGCATGGGGCGTACATGCATTCATTAAAGAAGCTCCTGAACAGAGGACGGGAAGTGAAAGATAAAAAGTAATCTGGATAGAATTGTTTCGGTAGAAGAGTTGCAGTAATTAAAAAGAGGCATAAAGCCTCTTTTTTAATTGAACGGATCGGTGTTTTCACGTAAGATTACTGCCTTGGATGCGGCTCTTCGCCGGTCATCGGTAAGACGGGCATAATGTTTTTTGGTAGTATTTACATCTGCATGGCCAAGAACATCTGCAACCAGATAAATATCACCGGTTTCCCGGTAGAGGGCAGTACCATAGGTACTGCGAAGTTTATGAGGCGTAATGGTTTTTACAGAAACAGCAGAGCAGTATTTTTTTACCATTTTTTCTACTGCATCCACACTGATGCGTTTTCTCTGACCGGAAAGAAACAGGGCATCTTCATGGCCGGCAAGGGGCGTGATTCCGTTTCTGGAAAGATCCAGATAGTCTTTCAGTGCTTTTTCTACTTCCTCACCAAAATAGACAACCATTTCATTTCCGCCTTTTCGTAGAATACGAATCCCATTATTTTTAAAGTCAATATCGGAAATATTCAATCCTACACATTCAGAAACACGAACACCTGTTCCTAAAAGGAGTGTGACAATGGCAAGATCCCGATATTTTTGTTTGTTATAATGATACAATTGGACGCCGGAGAGTTGATTTCCATAATTTTCTATATGATCGAGGAGTGTGACAACTTCATCCGGATCCAGCTGAATAATCGCTTTTTCCTTGACTCTGGGCATGTCAACCATCCGGACCGGGTTGTAGGGAACCAGCTGGCGTTTGCAGAGATATTCATAAAAACTGCGCAGGCAGGACATTTTTCTGGCAATTCCGACACGGGAGTTTGTTTCCAGACGACCGTCAGCCGTTTGATAGGCTTTTAAAAATTCTTCAAATTCTTCAAAATCTACAGGCTTCAGAGAAGACAAATCGGCAAGGGAAATATCACAGATGGATTTTTCCTTAAGAGCCGGGTTGGATTCTTTTAAAAACCGGAAAAACACACGCAGATCATAGGCATAGGACAACCGCGTTTTATCAGAAGTCGTTGGTTCCTTTGCACGAAAATAATCTTTGACATAAGGTGGGAGTTCCTTTAGAAATTCCCGTAATTTCACGGTATTTTCAATTTTTTCCTGTTCACGATAAGAAATAGGCTTAGCCATATAAAACCTCCAAAATCATTAAAATTCGCGTTTCTGAGAGTAGTTTATCATAACCGGAAGAAAAAATCCATACTTTTTCGGATAAATCTGTATTTGTCCGCTAAACTAATTTGAAAGAAAAAACTGCTTTTCTTCTATTTTTTCTTTCATTTTATAGATAAATAGATAAAAAACAGTTTTTCTATGTGCTATGATCGTATCCTGTTTTTCTTACCAGTAACGTCTGTAGGCAGTCGGTTTTACATAATCAATACTGGTGATGGTAATTCCTTTTTCTTCATTCTGTGCATGAACGACCTGATCGTCACCAATGTAAATTGCTACATGACTGTATTCGCTGTAATAAAAAACAAGATCTCCAGGGGCTAATTCTGTTCTGGTAATCGGGCGTCCGTCTTCCACCTGTTCATAGGTGGTTCGTCTGATGTTGATTCCAAATTCTTTATATACGCTCTGTACAAATCCGGAACAATCCGCTCCTTCGGTAAGGCTTGTTCCGCCATATTTATAAGGATTGCCAACGAATTGTACCGCATAATTGGCAATTTCTACGCCAACTCCTTCTTCGCCTATGGAACCGATCAATTCTCCAGTGTCTTTAAAACGGAAGGTTACACCATCGATTTCATAGAGACCGGTAACCATTACGCCATCTTCCTTCAGATAATAGGACTTATCTCCCAGTTCCAGCCAGCCTGTCTGCATGGCTCCTGTAGCAGGATCCAGGTAATACCAGTTTCCGGAGAGTTTCTTCCATCCGGTACACATTGCACCGTCTCCATTGAAATAATAGCGCTCTTCTTTGTAAGTCAGCCAACCCGTCTGCATCACGCCATCGGAATTCAGATAATACCAGTTTCCACCGGTTTTTAACCATCCTTTTTGCATCTGGAAATTATCGGCTGCAAAATAATACCAGTGTTTGTTGATTTTTTGCCATCCGGAATATAATTTTCCCGAACCACTTGTACAATAAGTTGCTCCATCCAGCTCAAACCATCCGGACTGCATGACTCCGGAATGATTCAGATAATAACTGGAATCACCAATTTTCTGAAAACCGGTCAACATGATACCTTCTGAATCCAGATAATACCGGTTTCCGGAAAGCTTGATCCAACCTGTCTGTAAAACACCGTTGGCGTCCATGTAATACCAGTTTCCATTGATTTTCTGCCATTTGGTCTGCATTACGCCATCGGAATTCAGATAATACCGGTGCTTACCGATTTTCTGGAAACCGGTAAGCATAACGCCGGAAGCATTCAAATAATACCAGTTTCCGGAAAGTTTAATCCAATCCGTCTGCATGACGCCGTTGGAATTCAGATAATACCAGTTTCCATCAATTTTTTTCCATTTGGTCTGCATGATTCCGGTATTGGGATCCAGGTAGTACCAGTGTTTTCCGAATTTTGCCCAACCATCACAGTTGATATGTCCGTCTTTGTAAATATAATACCAGTGATTCTGGTAAGAAATCCATCCATCTCCAGTGAGCATTGCACCGGAACTTTGCAGAATGTATTTCTGTCCTTTTACTGTGATGGTTCCGGTAAGCATTTTTCCGTCCGAATTCAGGTAATACCAATGTTTATTTACCTGAAGCCATCCTTTGTTATATACGGTTTTATTGGAGGTTATGTAGTACCAGTCAGAACCGTTTTGGATCCAACCGGGTGTCGTCCGTAAATCTCCATCCGGATTTATATAATACAGTGTACCATTTAGATTCAGAATGCGGCTTTTATTATAAAGGACACCGTTTTCATCAAAATAATATTCTTTTCCATTGATGGTCTGCCAACCGGTCACTTTCTTCCCGTTTTTGTCGTAGTAATACCATACATCATTTTCTTTGACCCATCCGGTCTGTTTTTTTTCTGTAAGAAGTGTGGTTTCATCGGACCACTCCTCTTCTGCTGCTGCATATTCGGTTGTTTCTGTTTCGTTAATTTCTGCTTCTGCTGCCTCGTTTGTGACAGCATCTGTTTCGGATGCAGCTGCGTGCTCGGCATTCTCGGTAGAATCGGATATAGGAGCTTCCTGTGATTCTGTCAAGAATGTTTGGTCTGTGTTAGCCGGTGACATGTTTTCTCCAAGAGCATAAACACTCTGATTCATCAGCAAAGAAGCGCTCATTACCAATCCGCATGCTCTCATAATCATTGTTCTTCTTTTTCTCATAACATCCTCTTTCTTGTTATAGACCATTTGGACGTGCCAGATGATTCCATGGATTCACATAGGTGCCATCCAGCTTTACACCAAAATGCAGGTGGTAGCCGGTAGCAGAACCGGTCATTCCTACATAACCGATGACCTGTCCGGCTTGTACGGTTTCTCCGGCTTGTACTTCTGGTTTTGATATCATATGCATGTATATCGTACGGATACCGTCACCATGGTCAATTTCTACATAATTTCCTTCTCCGCCGCTTCCGTAAGTTGCAGCAATTACTTTTCCCGGTGCAACGGAAAGTATTTTTGATTCTGCAGGTGCAGCCAGATCGATTCCCTTATGATCTGTGGAACCCACACCTCCGGGACTTTCTCTTGGACCGAATTCACTGGACACATAAGTAACTGCAGGGCATGGAAAAATCCAGTGTTCAAGGGTATTGTTCCGGGTAAGTTTTGCTCCGCTTTCACTTAAATAAAAACCATCTATTTCACAGTTGGAAGCCATACTTCCATCGGCATAAAAGTAATACGCATTCTCTCCAATGGTTTGCCAACCGGTGACCATTGGGCCGGATTTTTTTAAATAATACCACTTGCCGGAAATCTTCTGCCAACCGGTTTTCATAGCACCGTCTTCTGCCGTTCCCAGATAGTACCAGTCACCGGAAAGCTTTTGCCAACCAGATTTCATGGAGCCATCATTTGCTTCACCAAAGTAATACCAGTTGCCGGATATTTTTTGCCAGCCGTATTTCATGGCACCATCGTTGGAACTTCCGAAGTAATACCAGTTGTCGGAAATCTTTTTCCAGCCGGTTTTCATAACCCCGTCCCTTGCAGTTCCAAAGTAATACCACTTATCGGAAATCTTCTGCCAACCGGTTTTCATCGCACCATCATCCGCTGTTCCAAGATAATACCATACACCGGATATTTTTTGCCAGCCGTATTTCATAGCACCGGATTTTTCGAAATAGTACCAGTGATTGCCGGATTTCTGCCATTTTTCTTCCAGCATGGCACCGGATTTATTCAGGTAATACCAGGTGTTTTTCTGTTTTAACCATCCGGTTTTCATGATTCCTGTCTCTGGCTCCAGATAGTACCATACATGTTCCACTTTCAGCCAGCCGTCACAGAAAATATGACCATCCGGATACAGGTAATACCAGTGATCCAGGTAATAAACCCATTCATCTCCACTCAGCATGGCTCCGGAGTCCTGAAGGATATACTTCTGTCCTTTTACTGTAATGGTTCCAGTAAGCATGGTTCCGTCCGTATCCAGATAATACCAGGTGTTTTTCTGTTTTAACCATCCGGTTTTCATAATCCCTGTTTCCGGATGCAGATAGTACCAGTGGGAACTCCATTTCAACCATCCTTTTTTATATAAAATTCCCTGTGGATCAAAGTAGTAAGTGTTCCCTTCGATGGTGTTCCAACCGGTCACTTTATTCCCATCCGAACCATAATAGCAGGTATTTCCATTTTCTTCAACCCATCCATGCAAAGGTTTCTTGCTTTGCAGATTCTCTTCCGAATAGATTTCTTCGTTTTCCGGATCGGCTTCTTCCGATTCCGGTTCTTCCGATTCCGCATCTTCCGATTCCTCATCTTCTGATTCCGCATCTTCCAGATCCGCATCTTCCAATTTCGTACCTTCTAATTCTTCCGTATCTTCTGATGCAGTGGCTTTCGATTCTGTATCTTCTGAATCCATCTCTTCGTTTTTTCGATTCTGCTCCTGTTGGGTTTGGGAATCTTCCGTGTTAAAGATCTCCTCTGCTTGCAGGTCAGAATCGGAATCCGCTGCTGATACAAGAACCTGTTGGCTCACCAAAAGGGAAGCGCTTAGCAGGACGCTGATTGCTTTCTTTTTGGCAGCTTTTTTCTTTTTCATAATAACCCCCTTTGTTATTTATTAAATGTCGTTTCATCGAGAATAATTGTAAATGGTCCTTCATTTACAAGAGAGACTTCCATGAGAGCACCGAATTTTCCAGTTTGTACAACCGGTACGGTTTCTTTTGTCTTCTGGATGATGTATTCATAAAGTGCTTCTGCCATTTCCGGTTCTCCGGCATGAAAGAAGCTGGGACGATTTCCCTTCTTACAGTCGGCATAAAGGGTGAATTGAGAAATAATCAAAACTTCTCCATTTACATCTGCCAGAGATCGGTTGGTTTTTCCGTTTTCATCCTGAAAGATACGAAGCTGTACCATTTTTTTTATATATTGGTCAGCAAGCTCTTTGGTGTCTTCCTTTCCGATGCCGACAAATACCAGAAATCCCTGACTGATTTTTCCAATACAGGTTCCTTCCACGGATACCGATGCCTGGCTGACTTTTTGTATAACAAATTTCATAAATAAAATACTCCTCTTCTGTCTTTACTTTTATTTTTGATTTTCTGTATCTTTCGATTTGGATTTGGCTTTTGAACGAAATTTTATCGGTTTTAAGCTAAGCGGATCCATGTAATCTGCCTGCATATAGATTTCATCTTCTACCGGAAGATGTTTTTTTTGCAGAAAATGATCTCTCAGTTGTGTTACACCGGCACAGATGACAGCCCATAAAGGAACTCCGATTACCATTCCGGTAATTCCCATAAATCCTCCAAACAGCAAAATTGCTACAATTACCATGAAACTGGAAAGGCCGGTGGATTCGCCAAGGATTTTTGGACCCAGAATATTTCCATCGAACTGCTGAAGAAGAAGGATCGAAATGAGGAAATACAGACACTGCACAGGATTCACCAGTAAAATAATAAATGCACTTGGGATTGCACCAAGATAAGGACCAAAAAATGGGATAATGTTGGTAACACCAACGATTACACTGACCAGTATCTTATAAGGAGTGCCAAGTATGGATGTGATAATGTAACACAGGATTCCGATAATTACAGAATCCAGGATTTTTCCACTGACAAAACCTGTGAAAGTTTTATTTGTAAAACGGCAGGCTTTTATAATAAAATTCGCACGTTCTGTTTCAAACAAAGCATAGAGAAACATTTTCCCTTGAGCCAGATAGTTTTCTTTGGATACCATAAGATAAATAGAAATAATCATACCGATCAGGATATTCTTTACAAAAATCAATGCACCAAATACACCAATGGTCAGATGCTGAAGAATATCACGAAGCTGTGGAAGCAGCTGCTGATTCATCCAATTTTCAATTTTAGAGGAATAGCTATTGATCAAATTGAAAACCGTAGTTTGAAGTTCTTCATTGTCTTTTAAGATCGAACTCAGCCAGTGCGTAACATTTTGTACATACCTGGGAGAGTCGTTTACAATACTGATTATACTTTCTACGATAGACGGAACAATCATGGAAAACAGAGAATAAATAACCTGTAATCCAAAAATCAGAGCGATAAATACGCAGATATAGCGGACAAGTTTTCTCTTTTTTCGATTGATTTCTATCTTCTGTCGTTTCATAACAGAAAAAAACACCTGATTTTCTAAGAAGTTAACAATGGGAGTTAAAAGATAAGCAATCACAATCCCCCATATAACCGGCATCAGAACACTAATCAGGCTTTTTATTTTTCCAAGCAGAACATCCATATGGAACAAACCAAAATAAAACAATAAGCTTGCACAGATTACTGAAAAAGCGGTAATCCCCCAATATAAATATTTTTTATCCCAACGAAATTTCATAATAGCCTCCCGTTCGCAGAAAAAATGCGCATAATGAATCGCGTACATTATAACATGAAATTTATTATTTGTGTCATATATTTGTAAAAAATATTTCTTTTTTTAAAGTTCTATGATATATTTATTTTTGCGACAGCATACGAGGTTTGTAATGGAGGTATGTAGAATGAAATTACAAAAGTTATTGAGCCTTACAAGAAAAGCGGTAGATGAATTTGGGCTGATCGAAGACGGAGATAAAATTGCAGTTGGCGTATCCGGAGGAAAGGATAGTCTTACGATGCTTTATGCCCTGCATGGACTCATGCGTTTTTATCCCCATCCTTTTACAATAGAGGTAATTACAGTAGATCTTGGACATCCTGGATTTGATTCAGAAAAAATCCGGGCATTGTGTGAACAGCTTTCTGTCCCATTTACGTTAGTTAAAACAGAGATTGCGCAGATTATCTTTGAAGAACGAAAAGAAAGCAATCCCTGCTCGCTTTGTGCAAAAATGCGAAAAGGTGCTTTAAACGAAATGGCAAAGAAATTGGGATGTAATAAAGTTGCCTATGCGCATCATAAGGATGATGTGGTGGAGACAATGCTGCTTTCTTTGATTTATGAAGGAAGATTTCATACGTTTTCTCCGAATACTTATCTGGACCGCATGGATTTGACTGTGATTCGTCCGCTCCTGTTTGTGGATGAGGCAGATGTCATCGGATTTAAAAATAAATATGGAATTGAAATAGAAAAAAGTCCTTGTCCGGTTGATGGATATACAAAACGTCAATATGCAAAAGAACTGCTTCAGAGTCTCAATCAGGAAAATCCGGGAGTAAAAGAAAGAATGTTTACAGCAATTTTGAACAGCCCTATTTCCGGATGGGATAAAAGAAAATGCGTATAATAAATGAGCCTGTAATTCAAAGTTATAAGAATCACAGGCTCATTTGTTATCTTTTTAATCGTTTATTGTGAATTTCAACTGCTGCTTTTATCAGTTGTACACAGCCATCAATTCCAAGCTCTCCACTATCCAGGGACAAATTGTAGCTGGAAGCATCTCCCCACTTTTTGCTGGTATAGTAGTTGTAATAGCTTGCACGGCGTTTGTCTGTTTTCTGAATGCGGTCTTTGGCAGCAGAATCCGTCAGTTCGAATTTTCTTGCAATTCTTCGGATTCGTTTATCAAGATCTGCATGAATAAATACGCTGATGGAATCTTCAAAATCAGAAAGTGCATAATCTGCACATCTTCCTACCATGATGCAAGGTCCTTCTTTTGCGATGTTTTTGATGGTGTCAAACTGAGCAAGAAAGACTTTGTGATTAATGGGCATGTCTGCAAAAGCGGCAGAGGAATATCCGAAAGAGTAAGTATCCATGACCAGAGAATAAAGAAAACTGTTTGTTGGTTTTTCATCATTATTTTCAAACAGTTCCTGGCATAACCCACTGTCTTTGGCAGCGCGGTCAAGAAGTTCCTTGTCATAGCATTTAATTCCAAGCTCTTTTGCAAGACGAAGACCGATTTCTTTTCCACCGCTTCCATATTGTCTTCCGATGGTAATAACTGTATTATTCGTCATACGCAAACACTCTCCTCTCTTTTGATAATTCTGAAAGCTTTCATACAAAAATAGAATTATCTTCTTTATATTTATTATAATCTATTTTTTTGTTTCTGTATATAAAGTTTGTGAAATTTATCTTAATATTGTGAGGAGTTTTTGAAAATATTCTGGTATGGGGGCAGTGAATTCCAGATATTCTTTCGTTACCGGATGAAGAAAGCCCAGGATCATTGCATGGAGGGTTTGCCCCTCGAGATTGGGGAAAGGACATTTTTTCGGTCCATAGACCGAATCACCCAGAAGAGGGTGTCCGATACTGCTCATGTGCACACGGATCTGATGGGTACGTCCGGTTTCCAGTCGGCATTCAATATACGTATAATTTTGAAAGCGCTGCAGCACCTGATAATGAGTGACTGCAGGCTTTCCGTTTTTCGGATTCATTGCCATTTTTTTCCGATCCGTCGGATGTCTTCCAATCGGACCTTCCACCGTTCCTTCTTCTTCTTTGATACACCCGTGTACAATTGCCCGGTATCTGCGCGTAATGGTATGTTCTTTTAATTGCAGAGCCAGATCTTTGTGCGCCAGATCTGTCTTGCATACAAGGAGTGCACCTGTAGTATCTTTGTCAATTCTGTGTACGATTCCGGGACGTAAAACGCCATTGATCCCGGACAGATTCCCCCGGCAATGATACAGCAGAGCATTTACAAGGGTACCTGTATAATGTCCTGCACTGGGATGCACGACCATTCCCTTTGGTTTATCAATGACCAGCAGTTGTTCGTCTTCATAGAGAATGGATAAAGGAATCTCTTCCGGAAGAATATCCGGCTCTTTATTATCCGGGATCAATACGGAAATTTCATCTTCTTCGCACAAAAGATAACTGCTTTTTATGGATTTTCCATTTACAGTTACATTCCCGTCTTTCAATTGCTTCTGAAGAAAAGAACGGGAATAATCACATAATTCTCCTGCAAGATATTTATCAATTCGTTCCCCCATCTGTGAGGCATCTGCCTGTAAACAAATCTTTTTCATCTGTTTTTCTTGCTCCTTGCCAAAAATGCAAAATCCTCTTCGTTTTTATAAAAAAACAGTACCAGTAGGATTAAAAGGATCATAGACCCTGTGACATAAATATCTGCTACATTAAATACAGGAAAATCAATCAGAGAAAAATAAATAAAATCGACAACGTAGCCAAGGCGGACACGATCAATCAGATTTCCAATTGCACCTGCAGTGATAAAATAGCTCAGAAGGCGAAGGGGTCTATATTTTTTTTCCTGGGGCATTTTCCATAAGGCATAAAGAATAAACAATAAAATGGCAGTTGTCATGATCAGAAATAAAATCTGTCGGTTTTGAAAAACCCCGAAAGCGGCACCTCTGTTTTCCAGATAGTGGAAAGATAAGACACCGGGAATCAGAGAGAAATCCGGTTGATTTTGTAAATGGATAACCGCAAGTTGTTTGGTCCACTGATCCAGAATCGTAAGAATTCCGGAAATAAAGATCAAAGAAAGATAGGTGAACCATGGTTTCTTTTCAGATTTCATAAGAATACCTTCCGTTTCTGTAAATATAATTTTATTCATGCAAAATGGAGCAAATCGCTTCCAGAAGTTCCTCGTCGGTAACTGTTTTATCAATATAAGCACAGCCTGGTTTTTCCAGAAGAATAAATTTAATCTGTCCCTGTTCCATTTTTTTGTCGGATTTCGTTACAGACAGAATCGTTTTCGGATCCAGTCCTTCTACAGCAACCGGAAGTTGAAATGCTTTTATAAGAGAGACCGTCCAATTATAATATTCCTCTGAAATCAGACCTCTTTTCATGGAAAGGAAGGCAGCACAGACCGTACCGACAGCAACACATTGTCCGTGAAGCAAGGTGAAGTTTTTCAGTTTCTCAATTGCATGGCCAATCGTATGACCAAAATTCAGGACAGCCCGCTCTCCTTGTTCCGTAGGATCATTTTCAACTACCGTTTTTTTGATTACACAGCTTCGATAAATCATTTCTGATAAAAGATCTTCGTCCAGAGCAAGAATTCCTTCCCGATTCTGATCCAGCCATTTGGAATAAGCATCATCCCGAATGAATCCGTGTTTCAGCACCTCGCCCATTCCACAGGAAAACAGTTCCGGAGACAAAGTGTCTAATGTATGGACATTCATATAGACAAGACGTGGCTGATGAAAGGCACCAACCATATTTTTGTATTGAAGAAAATCCACACCGGTTTTTCCTCCGATACTGCTGTCTACCTGCGCAAGTAAAGTAGTTGGGATTTGAATAAAGTCGATTCCTCTCAGATAAGTGGCAGCGGTGTAACCGGTCATATCTCCTACGACACCGCCCCCGAGAGCCAGAAGCAGATCTTTTCGGTCAAAATGCTCTTTGATCAGATGTTCGTAAATGCCCTGAATCTGCTCCAGTGTTTTGTTTTCTTCTCCTGCCGGAAGAACATAGGAAGTCACCTGGGAAGCTGTCTGTTCCATCGATTTGAGGACCGCATCTAAATAAAGCGGTGCCACATGGCTGTCTGTGACAATACAGCATTTCCTGTTATTCAGACCAAGATTGGTGATTTCTTCAGCCAGAGAATTGAAATCTCTGTAAAATACAATCGGATAATAAAAATCGTCTTTTCTTTTTACCTGTAATTTTTTTTCCGTCATTTGATTTACTCCTGTCTGTAGTGATTAACAATATCTGGAAACGATTATGTGGCAGCGATTTTTCTTTGTAATCCCAGTTACCTGATCGAAGCGGAATTTTCCCTTGCCTCTTACGGATACAATATCTCCCTCTTTCAAAGTATAGCCGTTGGAAACCACATTTTTTCCATTCACAAAAACTTTTCCTCCCTCGATCAAGGGAATTATACTGCTTCTGGAAGAGGAAAAGGCCAGAGCGATCACACTGTCCAGACGGACAGAAGAAACCGTTCCTCCAATCGGCTGCAGTTTTACAGAAGGAAATTCTTCCTGCTGCAACAACAATTCCGGAACGACAGAGGTGTGCCGGATTCTGCACAATTCTTCCAGAAGGAAAGGAGCCAGTGTTTCATGGCAAAATACATAAGCTTTCTTGTCTTCTACCAGAATATCTCCGATTTTACTTCGCTCAATGCCAAGATTCAGAATCGCCCCGAGATAATCTCTGTGGGTCAGTGTTTCAGCAAACTTGGCAGCAGAAGGTTTCAGGCAGATACAGGAAAGCGGATAATCGGGCTGAAAGAAAAAAGCATCAGGGATGAATGCTGCCATCTGACGCTCTGCCAATGCATGTCCGCCATAGGTTTCTACTTTTACCCCATATTGGTGGAGAGGCAGACCATGCAACATATGCAATTCATTTAAATCCAAAAAATCAGAGAAAGTAAGAATGCCGCGATAATAGGCATTCTTACTTAACTCAATCATACGTTTTTCAAATAATTGTTCTTTATTCATACTCAAAATTAATATTCTGTCCGAATGGAAGGAACATCAAACGCTCCGTTCAGAATCTCCTGATAATCACCTGTGATATCCACAATTGCTGGTGTCAAAATGAAGATATAACTGGACACCTTCTGTAAGCTTCCGCCGATTGCATAACAGGCACCGGAGGTGAAATCAATAATTCTCTGAGCCAGTTCCATGTCAAGCCCCTCCAGGTTCAAAATGACAGTACAGTTGTCAATCAAGGTATCTGCAATTTCACGGGTATCTTCCATGGTAGTTGGTTTGATCACGCATACTTCCATTGTGGCAGAAGCAGATTTTTTGGCATTGCGGATGGGTGTGACTTTGGAAGAGGCAGATGTAGTCTTTGCAGTCTTTGCTGTTTTTACGGTTTTGGATGTTTTGGTAGAGCCAGCTTTTGGTGCAGATTGTTTTTCTGATTTTTTTGTACTTCTGCGTTCCGGTTCGTAGTCATCCTCATCCTCCTCTTCTTCTAATTTCTTGAAAAAACGTCTTTTGGGTTTTTCATCATCGAAATCATCATTAAAGTCATCATCCAGAAACTCATCATCATCAAAATCATCATTTACTTTCATTGCATCTAAAAACTTATCTAAAACACTCATGATAAAATCTCCAATCTTATTTGCTATAGTCTCTTTCTCCGAAGATTCCGGTACCTACCCGTACCATAGTAGCACCTTCTTCAATTGCGACTTCATAGTCACCTGTCATGCCCATACTGAGCACATTCATAGTAACATTATTAAATTTTTTCTCCTGGATGTCAACACTTAAATTTCTTAAATTTCTAAAAATTTCTCTGTTTTCCTCCGCATTTTCAACAAAAGGTGCGATGGTCATAAGACCTTTTACCTGAATATTCGACAAATGTGAAATTTTCTCAATGAGCTCTTCCGTATCGTTTGGAGCAACACCAAACTTGCTTTCTTCTCCTGCTACGTTCACTTCAATCAGAATGGAAGCAGTGACATTTTTTTTCACAGCTTCCTGGCTGATTGTCTCTGCAAGCCGCAGAGAATCTACGGAGTGAATCAGGCAGGCCTTATCAATGATGTATTTTACTTTATTTCGCTGAAGATGACCAATCATATGCCAATGAAGATCGGAAGAAAGTATTTCTGATTTGGAAGTCAGTTCCTGTACTTTGTTTTCTCCAAAGTCAACTACATGCAATGGAAGCAGTTCTTCGATCATGGAAACAGGTTTTGTTTTGCTTACTGCGATCAGAGTAACCTCCTCTCTTTTTCTTCCTGCTCTTTCACAGGCTTTTCTGACTTTTTCATCTACGATTCTGTAATTTTCAATAACACTCATTTTATCCTCTCCTACTTTCCTGTCAGTATATCTTCTTCCTGTACAGATTCACCTTCCAGTACAATCTGGTCAAATTCACTGAGTCCATATAGGGTATCTTTTTTTACCAGGCAGAATTCTTCGTTTGACTGCAGGGTATCAATACGGCGAAATACCGCGTAGCCTTTATTCATACAATAAACGCCGTCCAGATAATCAATTTCTCCAACGGTAAAGGTTTCAGAAGAATCCGGTTTGCACAAAACATCGCCTTTCTGTAAAGTTTCTTTATCCACATAACAGTAGGGAGTTTTCACCGGTACGGTTTCCTCCTCCTCTTCTTCTGCATCATTTTTATAAATGGTAGCAGCTACAAATTCGGTAGAACCATCCTTCTCATCTGTGATAACTTGTTTTAGAAATCCCTTCTCGTTATTATTCCCGCCATATGTGAGATAAGAAGAAGGAATCAGATAGAACGCTTTTGTAACAATGGAGCTGGTCGGAATCTTCAGCCCGATTGTAGTATTGATTACAAGTTCCACATTAAGAAAACGACTGGATGCATAGCGGATCATACCATTTTTTAAATCGATCTTTGCAATTTTTTGCCCATCGATCTCAACAATGCTTAATTGTCCATTCTGGGATTTTCCATCGCTTTGGAATTTCACCTGAATGTAACTTCTTCCGGACAGACGGGAAGCAATTCGATCGGAAATGGGAACCATAAGCGTCCAGTTATCACTGGTAATCAGTTTGTAAACGCAGGTGCCGGATGTGATTTCTTTCGTTGTAATCAGATCCTTTTTTTGATAGGATTTCTGATTAAAATCTTCCAAAGAAAGGTTTTCCGTTGTTTTATCTTCATAGCCGTCGGTATAATAAGCTACAAGACCGGAAGAAGGGGCGGTGCAGATCGTCTGATTTCCAAGTGCAATCGAATGACTTCCTTTTACCGCAGGAAGGCCGTTTTCATCATACTGTGCTTCTTCTTCCGATGATTCGTTTTCAAATTTTTCCGCAGGTGCAGAAGTAAGGTTATTTTCTGCAATCATAAGTCCTTCCAGTTGATATTTAAAGCTGTAAGTATCATAAAAATCAGAACTGTCAAAGGAATTGGAAAATTCAGCCGTTTTCTTTTGAATCTTTTTTAACTGATCTGTGCTCAGCGGGATTTCAGCTGTTTGAAGCTTACTGTCACCAATTGCATAAACGTTGCCATTTTTGCGGACTTTCATACTATCGGGGGCCAGGTAACGAATATAACCGGTTTGATCGGAAGTGACAATTTCTTCACTGCGTATAGCCAATGCCGTACAGACCGGATTTTTCGCTAGTGTACCGGAGGTAACCTGATAGGAAGTTACGTGAGAAGAAGTTACGTAAAGAAATACCGTAATCAGCATGTACAGAAATAATGCACTGAATATTATAGTAGCGATATTCACCGTAATCACTTTTTTTATTGCAAGAAAAATCTTTTTTAAGAAAAACAATGGGCGATCTCCTTTCATACGCATTTCATTTTATCATTTTCGGCTTTTAAGTACAATAGGAAATTTTTCCGTATAAAAAGAATCATATCTGTAAAAAATAGAAAAAGACAAAGGAGGCAAAGATATGAAATCAAATGGTTTGGACTATACGGCATTGGTGATTACTGTGATCGGCGCATTGAACTGGGGGTTAATCGGTTTCTTCCGGTTTAATCTGGTCAGTTTTCTGTTCGGAGATATGTCATGGATTTCCCGCATTGTATATATTCTGGTTGGAATCTGTGGACTTTATCTTTTGAGTCTGTTTGGAAGAATCCGGACGATGGGTGAAGACTAAAAAAGGCCGCTGCACATTTTGTGATCCGTATCATGTGCAGCGGCCTGGCTTTTTCTTTGTATTTTATAACGATGTTTCGATCATACCTTTTACTTCTTCAGGAAGATCACTTTCATTTTTGGAAAGACTGATGATAAAAGATAAACCAAAATGTTTGCCAAGTTTCTCCAGTTCCAGAAGTACTTCAGCAATTTTTTCTTCCTCTTCTTCCAGTTTTGAAATTCTTAAAAAGCTGTCAAGATACAACTGTTCCAAATCATTATCCTGAGAGAGAATTCCACGGATAAAACCTACAAACTCATGACAGTTCTGAATTTCATATTCAGTAACATTGATAAGACGTATTTTATTATTCAGTTCATACATATGTTTTGTACTTTTATCCAGATATGCAACTGAACCATTTGCAGCTTTTACACCTGCATTTGCCTTATCAAGAAGTACTTTTGTTTTTCCTTTACCTTTTTCCCCTACTATTAACTGAACCATCGCATTTTCCTCCTTAGCCGCACGTAATATGTATTTTTACTAAAAACGTGGTTATCTTGGAATTAATTATAGTGCATTTCGTTTAGGAATACAACAACAAAATGAAAAAATTGTGAAAAAATTTAACAAACATTTAAGAACGGTTCATGCTTTCAAGCAGCTGATTCATTCTTTCGTACAGAATCGGCTTATTCTCTGCATTGAGAACAATTGAGACAAACGGTTCTCCGTAATTGTTCTGGACCATCAATGCAAGACAGGCGCCGGCTTTGGCTGTGGTTCCTGTTTTTCCTCCGAGAATCGTGACACCTTTTGGCGGACTGGATTCACCAGTCAGGTACTGATCGGTTGCATCCAGCCATTTCTGGCGCTCGGTACCATCGGAAGATACATAAGTGATGACACAGTTGGATAATTGTGTAATATCTGTAAATTCCTGATGTTTCATGGCTTCATTTAACATCAGATAAATGTCATATACAGTCGTATAGTGATCTTCGTTATGAAGACCGTGTGGATTTACAAAATGGCTGCCTGTCATTCCAAGACGTTGTGCTTCTTCGTTCATCATCTGAACAAAGGTATCCACGCTGCCGCCGCCTACTGTTCTGGCAATTGCCATTGCAGCATCATTCGCGGAATACACAAGAAGCGCATGAAAAAGCTGATCCATGGTAATCTGATCTCCGGCAGCCAGTCCACATACTTGCGAATCTGCCTCCAGCGTCACATCCTCGGCTGCAATGGTAACCGTCTGTTCCATATCTGCATGTTCCATAGCTACCAGAGCAGTCATGATTTTTGTGATACTGGCAGGATAAGATTTTTCATAGAGAGATTTGGAGAACAGCAGCTTTTTATTCTGAATATCAAAAAGTGCTGCTCTTTCATCCCCTTGTGCTTCTATTCCATCCATAGGGGTATCCCCTGCACCCACACATAAGTCGGCAGCCAAGCCCTCAGCGACCAGTGTATTTTCTCCAGTCGTCTGTCCGAATACTTCGACGGATAAACGAAAAGGAGTTGGCATATAGGCAGTTTTATGATTTTTCAAAAGAACCAGTCCAAGAATTCCGGAAAGGAAAAGGATGATGAGAAAGATACTCAAAAACAGGGTTTTCCGTATCTTTTTTCTGTGCAGTTCTTTTTTTGAAAGTTTTTTCTTTTTTGTCGGGTTGGTATTATTTGTACATTTCACGCCAGTCTAACTCTCCTCTGTCCAGAGATTTGATCATCATCTCTGCTGTGGCAAGATTGGTTGCCAGTGGAATATTATGGGTATCGCACAGATGAAAAATCCGTTTTACATCCGGATCGTGTTTCTGAGGAGCCAATGGTTCCCGAAGATAAATAATCAAATCCATCTGATTTTGTTCAATCAGGGCACCCATCTGCAGTTCTCCTCCAAGATGGCCTGACAGAAATTTATGAACCGTCAGATTGGTTGCCTCTTCAATCAGTCTCCCTGTTGTGCCGGTGGCATAAAGCGTATTTTGGGAAAGGATGTTTCTGTATGCGATGCAGAAATTCTGCATCAGTTTTTTCTTGGAATTGTGAGCAATAAGTCCGATATTCACGATTTTTTAACCTCCCTGTAATTTCTGTTTTTCTGTAAACCAATGTTCAAAACCAGACCCACCCCAATATACAGACTAATCATAGAAGAAAGTCCGTGACTTACGAAAGGAAGGGGCGTTCCTGTATTCGGGGCAATCCCTGTTGCAACACAGATATTAATAAATCCCTGGACAGCAATAATGGAAGCGATTCCGGTACAGATCAGTTTTCCGGAAAGATCTTTCGCCTGCCAGCCGGTTTTGATACATTCATAAATAATCATAAAAAGTACTGCAAGAATCGAGGCACTTCCCAGAAAACCAAGCTCTTCCCCTGCTACGGAAAAGATAAAGTCTGTTTGACTTTCTGCAACAAAGTTCCCCTTGTTTGCAGAAGCTACTTCATTGTTGTTCAGTCCTTTTCCCGTCAGTTTTCCGGAACCGATTGCCATAACCGAATTGTTCTGCTGAATGACATCATCGGAATATTCCTCTTCGTCCGAATGAAGGAACGTCATAATTCGATCTCTCTGATAATCTTTGATCAGTTTTTGATCCGGCTGTATTACAATAAAAAGAAAAACAATAATCAAAGGTATGGTAATCAGCAGAGTACCGCCTATGATCTTATAACTGAGTCCTGCAATATAAAGTAATATACAGACAAGTATAGCAACTGTTATGGTATTTTTCAAGTCTGGCTGTCCGAAAATCAGGACCAGTGGGATTACTGCAAGCACAATAGTCTGACACAAAGTCCGGAACGTATTCAGATCTTCTTCGTGTTCCATCAAAAACCGTGAAAAAAACAGGATAATGATAATTTTTGAAAGTTCTGTAGGCTGGAAGCCGAAGCCTCCGATTTTCAGCCAGCGGGAAGCTCCATTGGATTCGGAACCGAAAATCCATACGGACAGGAGCAGCAATACATTAAAAATATACATAATCCAATAGAAGTTCAAAATCCAGCTGAAATCCATCAAAGAAACAATTACCATCAGAGTCAGTCCGAGGATCATTCCTGCAAATTGTTTGTTTTGCAGCGTGGGTTCCGCACTTCCTACAAGAAGAACGCCTGTAAATGTGAGAACGATCAGAAAAACTACCAATTTAAAATTATAATCGCGTAATTTATATTGTCTTATCATGAAAACACCTTAATTCTATATGTCCTTTTCTGTTTTATCAAAATCCTGGGTATGATTTGTGTAGATCCGTTTTTAAAGGCATCTTGATCAGAAATGTGGTGGATTCTTTCAGATATCGAATTTCCACCTGACGTTCTGCAACTGCAAAATATTTTCCTGCTGCAAGAACCAGATCATTCTGAAGCATGGTCATCATTTGTGGAGAACAATCCATCCTCTCTGCTACAAGAAGAAGCTTTAACCGGTCTTTTGCTACAAGACCGGAAGGTTTATTCCTGAAATGAAGCAACGCACGCATCCTCCTTTAATGATTATTTTCGGAACATACCGGATAATCGCTTCCACATTCCTTTTTTGACCTGAAAATCCAGAAGGGGGATCTCCTCTCCTGTAATTCTTCGGCAGATATTGGAAAACGCCTGTCCGGAAAGAGAATCCTGTCCACAAAGCGGTTCTCCCTGATTCGTTGCAATGACAACGGCTTCGTCATCCGGAACGGCACCAATCAGGTCAACAGCCAAAATCTCTGTCACATCTTCTACAGACATCATTTCTCCGCGCCGGATCATATCCATACGTAAACGATTGATGAGAAGATGGATCTCCGGCATTTCATTTGCCTGCAGCAGACCGATGATACGGTCTGCGTCCCGGATTGCGGAAACTTCAGGGGTGGTAACTACGATTGCGCGGTTGGCTCCGGCAATGGCATTTTTGAATCCCTGCTCGATTCCTGCCGGACAATCCAGGAGAATATAATCAAATTCTTCCGAAAGATCCCGGGTCAATTTGATCATCTGCTCCGGTGTGACCGCTGTTTTGTCTTTTGTCTGAGCAGAAGGAAGCAAAAACAGATTTTCACACCGTTTATCCCGGATCAGCCCCTGTTTCATACGACAGGTTCCTTCTATCACATCGATCAGATTATAAATGATTCGGTTCTCCAGTCCCAGTACAACATCCAGGTTGCGCAAACCGATATCGGTATCAACCACGACCACTTTTTTATTCAGTTTTGCAAGACCTAAACCAAGATTTGCGGTTACAGTCGTTTTTCCTACTCCGCCTTTTCCGGAAGTGATTACAATAATTTCACTCATTTTTCATCCTCCAAATATGATTTTAATCTGTCTGAGCAGTACTTACTTCAGAGGCAGCCGTTCCGGTTACCAGCTGAGATTTATCTGCAAGCTCATATTTGTATTTAATGACATCTTTTGCAACGGCTGCCGCATTACCGGAACTATAACCATTTGCGATACGGACTGCGATTGCAATTTCCGGACTGTCCGAAGGGGCATATCCCACAAACAGACCGTGGCTTGGATGTCCGGTGTTTTCTGCAGTACCTGTTTTTCCGGAAACAGGGAAATCAAGATCAGAAAAAGCTTCATTGTTCTGTACCACTTCACGCATACCTGCCTGAACGATATCCCATTCATAGTCCGGAATATCCATGGTGTTGATTACTTCCGATGTGAAGTCATTGAGGACATTTCCTTTGGAATCGGTTACTTTGTCAAGAAGAGACAGAGAATAACTGGTTCCTCTGTTGGCGATTGTAGTGACATAACGGGCAAGCTGTGCAGTCGTATAGTTGTGTGTACCCTGTCCGATGGCAGACCGGATCACGTCCTCATTGGAAATTTCCGGCTGTGCTTCCGAAAGTTCCAGTCCGGATTTTTCATCCAGCTGAAACAGTTTTGCATATTTTTGCAATTTGCTAAGTCCAAGAGAGTCTGAGAAGTTATTTTTTTCATCTCTGGCCATATCGTAAGCAACATTATAAAAGAAAATGTTACAGGATTCTTTGATTGCAGACTGTACACCTAACACACCATGACCGGAAAGATTCCAACAATGCGGCGATGGCTGGATCAGATTAAAAGCACCGGTACAGTTGATATAATAATCGTCGTTTATGATTCCTTCCTGCATACCGGCAATGACTGTTACAATCTTAAAAGTAGAACCCGGAGCTGTTTTTTGCTGTGTGGCTTTGTTGTAAAAGGGCCGGGATAAATCCGAAGATAATTTTGAGTAATAGGCAGTATCCATCTGGTTTGCCAGACGATTGTTGTCATATCCCGGATAAGTGACGCAGGCCAGTGTTTCGCCAGTATTGACATCTGTGATCACAAGAGAGCCGGAACAGGGATCAAGGGCCAGCTGAGACGGCTTGATTTCCAGATTGTTGATCTTTTCCAACACAAAATCATAGGCTGTTTTCTGACCCGAAGCCAATGCAGAATAAGTAGCCTCATCTTCCGCAAGAATTCCCTGGTCATACAGAATCAGACAAAGCTGTGTTCCGGATATGATATCACTATGGAGCATATATTTGTACATGATTTTCGAAAATCCAACATCGGAAGAAAGGGATTCTGTAAGATATTCGGAAAGTGCATTATAAACTTCTGCAGAATCCAGATAATCGTCCTCTGCATAGAACTGGGAGATATCGATCCAGTTCTGACTGGCTGCATAAGTAAGAAATTCTTTCAGGCTTATGGACTTTTCTTTGCTCCATGCAATGTAAACAGAATCGCTGGCATCGATCGCATCCAGAGAAAGAATCCCTTTTTTGTTCATAAGAAAATCATTTACAATATAACTCTGGTATTCCTGCATTTCTTCCGGAAGATCCTGGAAAGCCATTGGTTCCGAAGCAGTCAGTTCCTGTCGGATGGATTCAAAAACAGCATTTTGCTTCTGGGTAAATAAACCATAGATGGTCTTTTCTGTCTGGGAAGCATCCTCCTCTTTAAAATGACTGATATCGATGACACTGTTTTCAATCAGTGCATTATACACATCATAGATTGGGATCCGGATATCACTGGCATCTACATTGGTTTTGTCGAATTCTTTTCCACCGATAATATTACTGGAAAGAATTCCTGCGATTTTCTGTTCCAGAATCTGATAAGCAGCTGTCTGAAGATCTTTATCAATCGTCAGATAAACGTCATTTCCGGAAACCGGATCCTTTCTGGAGGATTCATCGATCTTCAGTACTTTTCCCAGATTATCTACACTGAGTTTTTCCTCACCGTCCGTTCCCTGCAGCTCCACTTCCATATATTGCTCGATACCGGTTTTTCCGATTACTGCATTGGAGGAATACTCCGGATTGTCTTTCTGCAATTCTTCCAGTTCTTCAGCGGAAGCTTTTCCGGTATAACCGATAATGGGAGCAAAATATTCACTGTCCTCATAAACACGAATCGAATCTTCCATAATATCGACACCCTGCAGATGATCTTTTTCTTCCATAATTTCAGCTACGGTTTCTTCGCATACATTTGTAGCAACAGTTGCAGGCACATATTTCTGAAAGCTGTTGGCAGACAGGGCATAACGAATTTTTATAATATCCAGAATCTCCTCTTTTGTGAAAGATTCCGGAAGATTGTATTGTTCCAGTTCTTCTTTTGTGTAAGGCTTTTGTGTGTTGACCAGACCAAAACGATCTTCACTGCAAAGATCTGTGATCATTTTTTCAGGGGAAGCTTTCCGTTCTTCTTCTTTCAGATTATCAATTTTTGCCTGGCCATAGATATCTGCTTTGAAACGATTTAAGGTAAAATCGGCAGCGTCAAACGCATATTCTCCATTTTCATCAAGAACGATGTGAAACGTGACATCGACAGACTCCCCGTTTTTCCTTAAAATATTGGAAATGGAATAGGCCACATAATTCAGCGTCAGATTTTTCTTTCGGTTCGAATCATAGGTTCCGTTATCTTCAATAATAATGGAATAGGCCAGCTGATTGTGGGCAAGCAGTTCCCCATTTCTGTCTCTTATATTTCCACGGGTACTCTTTATGGTACGTGTCTTTGTTGTGGTCAGATTAAAATTCGAAGCATACTCTTCTCCTTTGATGATCTGTAACGTAAAAAGCCGCTGCAATAATATGAAAAACATGACGCCAAACAGCAGAAGCAGTATTGTTGTTCTCTTTATGCATTTTTTTTTCAGTAGTTTTCTTATTTTCTTAACCAAATGGAATCTCGCTCCTTCATCTCTTGCTCAGTCAGTTTGTTATGGATCTTCAGAAAAATTTTGTACATGACAACGGTGAGAAGTACCGTATAGATCATTTCCGGAATGATGATTCGGATCATATAATACAGGAAATCCGTTCTTCCACGCAGCAGAAACTGCATGCCGTAAACAAGCCCTCCGTAAATCAAATCTCCGGCTGCGGTGACGACCATCGGGACACGAAGTTCATCATCGTAAAACAGTTTGCAGCAGCAGCCTGCGGAAAATCCGATGATCATATAGACCAGGGCATAAAATCCGATCAGTTCTGCACCGAGCAGATCCAAAATCAATCCACACCAGAATCCCATCCAGAGACCTGTGTTTTTTCCGCACATGAATCCGAAAGAGATTACCAAAATCAGGATAAGATTCGGAGAAATCGAACCAATGGCCAGCGTTTTCAACACCGTTCCCTGCAGGATAAAGCAGGACAGGATCAAAAGCAACAGGACAAACTTTCTTTGCATGCGCATTTATTCTGCCTCCTTCGTCTGTTTCCGTTCCAAAATAACCAGAACTTCCTGCAAATGCTGAAAATCAACAGCAGGAGTCAGGGTTCCTGTTTTTGTAAGGTTATTGGGATCTTCCTGAATTTCACTGACATATCCAATCAAAATTCCTTTCAGAAATTTTTCACTGACAGAAGAAGTCACAATCTTTTCGCCTTCCTGTATTTTATCATCGTCATCTTTTAAATGGATAAACTGCAGTTTTCCTTCATCTATCAGACGAAGATCGCCGGATACAATACAGTTTGCAGAAGTGCTGACGGTCATAGCACTGACATTGCTGGTGTCATCAATGATCGAACGGACCGTTGCCCAGTGCTTGCCCACTTCTGTCACAATTCCCACAAGACCGCTTCCGGCAATGACGTTCTGATCTACCAGAATTCCATCTTCACTGCCCCGGTTAATGGTAAAAGTGGAATACCAGTTGCCGGAATTTTTGGCAATGATCTCTGCTGCTACCTTATCGTATTCACTGTACTGCTGATCCAGCTGATAGAGTTTTTGCAAGCGGTCCAGTTCTGTGATACTCTGGGTCAGGCGGCTGTTTTCTGTAGTCAGTTCATCGACTTTTGCCTGCAGTTTTTTATTTTCTTTCACCAGTTCATTTTTACTTCGAAAGCCGGAAGTCAGTCCGTCCAGAGCAGTTCCTACTTTATTCAGGCCGTTCTGGAATGGTACAATGGCAAATCCTGCCACCTGGCGTACAGGATTTGCCGGAAATTTTGCAGCAAATGTAAGCAGCATCAAACTGACACATACCAGAACCATAATCACAAGAATATGTTTACTTTTTAAATTCCAATCATGTTTGTTTTTCATTGTATAACCTCAGCTTTTATTTTACCCATTTCCAGAGTGTTTTGTTTCGAATAATTTCCTTTATGCCGTATATGGTACACAGGTCATAAAAAGTGGAAAGACGGATCCGCATCGTGGTCTGCTGGCTGATAAACCAGGCAAGATCCGGAAGCCTTGTAGAACCTCCTGTAAGAAAGATTCCTTCATCAGCAATTCCTGTATAGATCTGTGGAGGAATGCGTTCCAGAAGAAAACGGATTTCCCGGCAGATCACGATCAGAGGATCCAAAATGGCATCATGGATCATGCAGGAGGATACGGTGCTTTCCTGCGGCAGTCCGGTAATGCAGTCCACCCCTGTAATCGTTCCGGATTTTTCAGGATCGGTTTTTAACCAGGCAAGCTCAAATTTCAGTCGGCGTGCGGTCTTATTTCCGATGTTGACATTGCAGTTTCTTCGCACCAGATTGATAATGGATTCGTTGAGCTGTTTTCCCCCGATTGCAATGATTTTACTGATTACCACACGTCCTTTTTCCAGAACGGAAATCTCTGTACTTTGTGCGCCTATATTTACAATCATGGTTCCTTTTGTGTTGTTTATGGGAATACCAAGTGCCACCGCATCTGCGATGGGCTTTTTAATCATATAAATTTTGCTTTTTCTTTTGGAATTTCCGATGGTATAATAAGCTCTTTTTTCGATTTCCGATAAATCGGCAGGTACAGCCAGATATAAGGTATTGCCAAATACACTGCCGGCACCGGCCTTTTCCAGAAGAGAATGAAGGACCAGTTCTGTATAAGTGACATCTGCGATCTTACCGAAAGCCATTGGTGTGATCACCGATACATTGGATGGATTTTTTTCAAAAATCTCAAACGCATCGTCTCCAGACGCCAGAATCTGACTTTCGTTGCGAACAGCAATCATATTTTTTTCCTTCAGAATGGTATCGTTCTGACAGGAATAGATTTTTACCATACTGGTACCTAAATCTATACCAAACGTTTTATGAAATGGCATGTTGTGTTTCCCCTTTATTATGTTTCGATAAGTCCCCTTTCCCGGAAGCTTGTGTAACGGCAGTCACCGATGATGATATGATCGATCAGAGGGATGTCCAGCAAAGCTCCGGCTGCTGCGATTCTTTTGGTAACCTGAATATCGGCCTGACTGGGAGACGGATCCCCGCTGGGATGATTGTGAACCAGCAGAATTCCCACTGCGTGATAAGAGATGGCGCAGAGAAAAATCTCTCTTGGACTGACAACGGAAGTATTTACGGTTCCTTTGAAGAGGAGTTCTTCTCCAAGTCTGTGATTTTTGCAATCCAGCATCATACAAAGCAGATGCTCCTGTTCTTCATGACGCAGCTGTTCCATATAGTATTCTGCAACCGAGCCGGGGTTGTCGAAAGAAATGCCCTTACGGGCGGCACAAACGGCAATTCTTTTTGACAGTTCACCGATACATTTCAGCTGGACGGCTCTTACCGTCCCAACACCCCGGATACTTTTCAGCTGAGGAATGCTTAATTGATAAAGTCCCTGCAGTCCTTTTTTATCTTTGGAAAGATGAAGGACTTTATGAGCAATATCCAGGGCAGAACTATCTTTCGAGCCGCTGCGCAGAAGAACTGCAAGGAGTTCTTCGTCGGTCAGAGCCTGAACGCCCAGCCGCAGACATTTCTCATAAGGCCGGTTTTCTTCAGGTATTTCTTTGATTTTTCGCTTGTCATACATAGAATATACCCGATACTCTCTTCAGCTTCATATAGGGTATGGTAGAAAATTTAGCAAACTTTATTTTAGCACAGATTAAAAACGATGTATACGGATTCTCAAAAATTTATGATTTTTTTCACAATGGCTTCTCCTGTTTTTAATCCGTCCATCGCTGCAGAAGTGATACCGCCTGCATAGCCTGCGCCTTCTCCGCAGGGATATACACCGCTGATATTGCTTTCAAATTGTGCATCTCTTACAATGCGCACCGGTGAAGAGGTGCGGCTTTCCACACCGGATAAGATGGCATCCTCCCTTGAAAAGCCGGGAATGATCCGTTCGAAATATCCGATGCTTTCTTTTAACGGTTGTGTCAGGAAAGAAGGCAGAACCTGATTCAGATCTGCAAAGGTATAGGCTCCTTTGATACAGGGAGTCACAGCACCCAAGCCGGTACTTCTCCGATTCTGACAAAAATCTCCGAATAATTGTACCGGAATGGATCCGTTCCCTGCCTGGAAGGCTTTTTCCTCCAGTGTTCGCTGAAAAGCCATACCGGATAAAGGACCCTCCAAAGGAAAATCCGAAGGATTTACGGTTACGATCAGGGCACTGTTTGCGTTTTGGGATGCCCGATTTTGATAACTCATACCATTTACGGCCAGACGTCCTTTTTCGGAAGAGGCATTTACTACATAGCCGCCGGGACACATGCAGAAACTGTAAACGCCTCGATTTTCCCTGGAGCGATGCGTCAGTTTATAACTGGCAGCACCAAGGAGCGGATGCTCGTCCACCCCATATTGATACCGGTTGATCAAAGTCTGCGGATGCTCCATACGAAGACCGACGGCAAAAGATTTTGCTTCCATATGAAAGCCCTTTTTTTCGAGTGTCGAAAACGTATCCCTTGCACTGTGGCCGATTGCAAGAACCAGATAATCAGCAGGAATCTCCTCTTTGTGATTTACGGTGATCGATTTCAGGATTCCATGCTCGGTATGGATATCGGTCAGTTGTGTGCGAAACCGGATTTCACCGCCCATTTCCAGAATCTGATTGCGCAGATTTTTTACAATGGATACCAGAAGATCTGTGCCAAGATGCGGTTTTTGTACATACAGAATCTCTTCCGGCGCACCACATGCTACAAACAGGCGCAGAACTTCGAAATTACGGCCGGCAGGATCTTTTACCAGTGTATTCAGTTTTCCGTCGGAAAAGGTTCCGGCACCCCCCTCTCCGAACTGTACATTGGATTGCGGGTCCAGAAGGTTCTCTTCCCAGAACTTTGTAACGCGTTCCATCCGTGTATCGACATCATCGCCTCTTTCAATTACAAGAGGCGCTAAACCAGAACGGGCCAGATAATAAGCACAGAAAAGTCCCGCAGGGCCGCTTCCGACAATGACCGGTCTGGTATGCCGCGTTGTCTTTTCACATTTTAAATATTGAAATTTCTTTTTTTGAGTTAACATAATGTTGTTATGGTTAACTTTTTTTAGAACACTGCTCTCTTTTTCTACTGCTGCATCAATGGTATATACAAAGTACAGATCCGGTTTCTTTCTGGAATCCAGAGATTGCTTCCGAATCTGGAAAGAAAGGAGTGCTTCTTTTTTTATTTTCAGAGTTTTCAGGATTTTCTGTTCCAGTTCTTCTGATGTATGAGAAACAGGAAGTTTTAATTGTTGTAGGGTGATCATGGCTTCTCCTTTCCGGCATGACTGCCTGCAAGTGCTCCGCTGGACCATGCCCACTGGAGATTATAACCGCCGCAAATGCCGTCGATATCAACGACTTCTCCGGAAAAATAGATGCCGGGACAGATCCGGGACTCCATAGAAACGGGATGAATCTGTTCGGTCGATACGCCTCCCTGACACACTTGTGCCTGTGCAAGGGAACGCCCTTCTTTTACAGGAAGTTCCAGATTTTTTATGCGGTTGGTCAGCTGTTCCAGATTCGGATTTTTATCGGTCAGTACGGAAATCAGTTTTTTGGGAAACAGTCCGGTCAGACTGTCTTTGATGGTTTTATACGGACAATTGTCCATACGCTTTTTCAGGAACGCCAGCAGTTCTTTTTCGGTAAAATCCGGCATAAAATCCAGAATCACCGACACCAAAATGCCCTGATCCAAAAGTCGAAGCGCCCGTCCGCTGATCTGAAAAACAGGAATTCCCGAAATCCCGTATTCGGTCAGCTGTACTTCTCCTTTTTCTCTGGCCAATGGTTCTCCCTTTGCCAACAGTGTAATTTGCGCATCCGTTCTTACCCCTGCCCATTTGGAAAAGAAATTGCCCTTGCAGACCAGCGGAACCAGTGCAGGGAGCGGTTTGACGATTTTGTGTCCAAGACGTCCGGCAAGAACATAGCCTGCACTCCCTGCGCCTTCGATTTCCGAAGCAGGAGAACCGCAGGCGATGATCACAGCATCCGCCTCGTATTGCCAGGTTTTTGTTTTTACGATCCAGGATCCATCCGGCTTTCCTGGTACGATCTCTTTTGCATTTTCCTGCAGCTTGATTTTCACTTTTCGATACCGCGCTTCCTGTTCCAGAACTTCCAGTACACTGGAGGCCTGATTGCTGGCCGGATAGAGATAACCATTTCTGTTTTTGATGTAAATCCCCAGTTCGGAAAAAAAGGATACGGTCTGTTCCATGGAGTATGTTTGAAAGACAGACAGCGCAAACTCCGGATGTTCGCCGTGATAACAGCCTGGATCCTGATAGGTATTGGTCAGGTTGCATCTTCCGTTTCCGGTAGCCAGCAGTTTTTTTCCTAATCGTTCATTTTGTTCCAGAAGGGTTACCAAAGCCCCTTCTCTGGCTGCAAAAATAGCAGCGATCAGACCGGAAGCCCCGCCTCCGATCACACATACACGTCGTTGCTTCATAGCACTACAATCCCCTTATTGACCAGTTTCTCCAGAGACATTAAAATGCCAAGTTTTGCATGGTTCCAGGTAAGACCACCTTGAAAATAGACGGTATAAGGTGGTTTGATCGGACCGTCTGCGGAAAGCTCAATGGAAGATCCCTGGATAAAGGCGCCTGCTGCCATAATCACATCACTGTCATAGCCCGGCATGGCCCAGGGCTCCGGATCCACATAACTATCGACCGGTGCCGCAGCCTGAATGCCTTTGCAGAATGCAATGACCCCTTCCGGATCATGGAAGGTAACGGCCTGAATGATGTCATGGCGACTTTCTTTACTGTTCGGTACAACATCAAATCCCAGAGATTCATAAATATTCGCAGCAAACACCGCACCCTTTAAAGCACCGGCAACGACAGTAGGTGCCAGGAAAAAGCCCTGATAAAAAGCGGCGTTTACACCAAGCGTTGCACCGACTTCTTTCCCAAGACCAGGAGAAGTCAGACGATAAGCCGCATTTTCTACGTACTCCTGTTTTCCGGCAATATAACCGCCGATCGGAGCCAGGCCGCCGCCCGGATTTTTAATCAGAGAACCTACGATCAGATCCGCTCCTACATCGGTAGGTTCTATGGTTTCTACAAATTCTCCATAGCAATTATCCACCATACAGATGACATCCGGTTTGATCCCCTTGATAAAACGGATCAGTTCACCGATTTGTGCTACGGATAAGGTCGGACGGGTGAGATACCCTTTGGAGCGCTGGATTTCTACAAGCTTGGTTTTCTCATTGATGGCTTTTTTAATGTTCTCAAAATCAAAACTTCCATCCGACAGCAGATCCACCTGACGGTAAGTGACCCCGTATTCCTTCAGAGAACCTCTCGAAGGACGGATTCCGATGACTTCCTCCAGGGTATCATACGGTTTTCCTACCGGAGAAAGTAATTCATCTCCCGGACGAAGATTGCCGGAAAGCGCTAAGGTTAAGGCATGGGTGCCACAGGCAATCTGCGGACGTACCAGGGCAGCTTCTGTATGAAACGCCTCTGCATAAACTGCTTCCAGTGTATCCCGTCCAAGATCATTGTATCCATATCCGGTAGAAGCAGAAAGGCATGCTTCACTGACTTTGTGCTTCTGCATCGCATGAATGACTTTGAGCTGATTGTATTCCGCCGTTTGATCGATTGCTTCAAACCGTTCTTTTAACTGCGCTTCGATTTGATTTCCATAAGCAAGTACTGTCTCGCTGATACCAAGTTCCTGGTACATTTCATTTAAGTGTTTCATGATTGTATTCCTCTTTCTTTACATAGCGTGAGCATAGATTCCAATATGCGTTCTTCTTTATATTCAAAATCCGGTTTATTCAGCCAGATGACATCTTTTTCTCTTTTGAACCAGGTGATCTGTCGTTTGGCAAAATGTCGGGTATCCCGTTTCAGGATATAGACGGCCTCTTCCAAAGAGCAATCCCCCTCCAGATAAGCAAGGATTTCTTTATAGCCAAGTCCCTGCATGGATACCAGATCACGGGTACATCCCCGACGGCGCAGTGCCTCCACTTCTTTCACCAGTCCGTCTTTTAACATTTCATCAATGCGCTGTTCAATCCTGGCATAGAGACATTTCCGGTTATCATTCAATACAAAATAGGCAAAGTTATAAGGAGAATCCTTTTGGGCCTCCCGTTCATTATGAATGGAAATCTTTTCTCCGGTCAATCGGTAATATTCCAATGCCCGGATGACCCGTTTTACATTGTTTTCATGAATCGCCTGTGCAGACTCCGGATCCACCGCTCTTAATGCTTCATGGAGCCAGTGGGCCCCCTTTTCAAGCGCCTGCTGCTCCAGTTCTTTCCGGTAAGGTCCAGCCTCGGTATTTTCGGAAAAATCAATGTCTTTGACGATTGCCTGAATATAAAATCCCGTTCCTCCGGTCAAAATCGGAATTTTTCCCTTTGCATAGATCCGGTTCATGGCTTCTTTTGCCATTTCCTGAAAACGGACCACATGAAATTCCTCCTCCGGTTCCAGAACATCGATCAGATAATGCGGGATGCCCTCCATTTCCTCCGGACGGATTTTGGCAGAGCCGATGTCCATATGGCGATATACCTGCATGGAATCTGCTGAAATAATCTCACCATTGACTGCCTTTGCAAGGGAAATGGAGAGTTTTGTTTTTCCCACAGCCGTGGGACCGGTAAGTATAATGAGCGGTTTTTTCAATTTTTTCACCTACACAATTCTTTTAAATTTCTTTTCCAGTTCATATTTTGTCATGGAAACAATCGTGGGTCTTCCATGCGGACAGTGATAAGGGTTTTCCAGTCCCAGAAGTTCATCGATCAGTTGATTTGCTTCCAAAGGAGAAAGCGCCTGATTCCCTTTTACTGCTGCCTTGCAGGCTGCCGTGGCAATCCGATGGGAAATCAAATCCGGTGTCTGCCGTCCGGTTTCATTTTCCAGACTGTCGAGAATCTCAAGAAATAACTCCTGCACAGAGATTCCGTAAAGATTGGAGGGAACGGCACGAATGCTGTATTCCCTTCCGCCAAAACAGGCGATTTCAAATCCGAACGCCTGAAACGTTTCCAGATGCTGATTCAGAAGATTGGATTCCGAAAGACTGAGTGAAATGATTTCCGGCGGACTTACAAACTGAGAAAAAATCTCTTTTTGTTGATATTCTTTCATGAACCGTTCATAGAGAACCTTTTCATGGGCTGCATGCTGATCAATAATATAAAATTGATTCTCATATTCCACCAACCAATACGTATCAAAAAGCTGTCCGATGAGTTTATGACGGCTGCGTGCCTTTTTGGAAAGCAGACGGTCGTCAAACAGTTCCATCTGCTGCCCCGTTTTCGGTACAGACGCAGGTACAGATGCTGCTGCCTTAGAAGGTGCTTCCGGTTCTTTTTTGGATACAGTTTCGGGCAATTTTGGTGTTTCTGCCGGTTTTTCGCCGGAAACTTTCCAGACCGGTTTATCTTCTTTTACAGAAGAAGGAGCAACCCCCTTTTCTGGCGGTTTTTTCCCTGTTTCTTTTGGTATTTCTTTTTGCGGTTCTTTTCGGAGAGCCCGGGTTCGGTTCTTTTCAAACGGTTCTGGTCCTGTGCCTTTTGCTGCCGGTTTCTTTTCCTGGATCCCCTCTTTTGTTTCCCTCTTTAATGGAACCGAAGGAATCAGTTCTCTATGATGCAGTGTGTTTGTCAGTGCTTCGTATACCGCCTGATAAACTTCCTGCTGTTTCTGGAAACGGACTTCCATTTTGGTCGGATGTACATTGATATCCACTTCCTCTCCGGGAAGCTGAAGCTGGAAACAGACAAAGGGATACTTATGCTGCATCAGAAACGGTTTGTAGGCGTCTTCGATGGCTTTCGTAATCAGTTTGCTTTTGACATAACGTCCATTGACATAATAGTTTTCAAATGCCCGGTTTCCTCTTGCAACGACCGGCTTTCCTGCAAAGCCATCCAGCGACATGCCATTTTTTTCCCATGTGACAGGAAGCAGTTCCTTTGTGATCTCCCGTCCATAAATATGGTAGATCACATCCCGGAGACTGGAATTTCCGGAACTGTGCAATTTGGTCTGTCCGTTTACCAGATATTTAAAAGAAATATGGTCATGGGATAAGGCGAGCTGCTCCATATAGGTACTCACATAACCGGCTTCCGTTGCCGGGGTTTTTAAAAATTTTGCTCTGGCCGGCGTATTAAAAAACAGATTTCGTACAAGAATGGTCGTACCGCAGGGAGCTCCGATCTCTTCCAGACTTTTTTCGCTGCCCCCTTCGATTTGGTAGCGGATTCCCGTCAGTGCGTTTGGCGTCTTGGTAATCAATTCTACCTGGGAAACTGCGGAAATGCTGGAAAGGGCTTCTCCACGAAATCCAAGAGAAGAAATCTGAAGCAGATCTTCCACTTTTTCAATTTTGCTGGTGGCATGGCGCAAAAAAGCCAGGGACACCTGTTCTTTCTCCATGCCGCCCCCATTGTCGGTGACACGGATAAAGGAGATGCCTCCTTCTTTGATTTCTACCGTGATTGCGGTCGCGCCGGCGTCGATCGCATTTTCCACCAGCTCTTTTACCACAGAAGCAGGCCGTTCTACGACTTCACCTGCTGCGATTTTATCAATGGTATTCTGATCCAATACTGCAATTTTTCTCAATTCCATCACCACCGGTTCTTCAGTTTGTTCTGCAGTCTGTAAATGGTATTTAAGGCATCGATCGGTGTCAGGTTCGATACATCGATATTCTTTAATTCTTCCAGTACATCATCATCTTTTACCGTATCAAACAGAGAAATCTGTTCCAGATCCACTTCATCCAGATGCACCGGGGATTTGGTGCGGGCCTTTTTCCCTTCCGAAGCAATATCCTTTACTGCAGCAGTGATGTCTGCATGGACCAGCTCTTCTACCAGTTCCTTCGCCCGTTCAATGACCGGATCCGGCACACCGGCCAGTTTGGCAACCTGAATGCCGTAACTTTTATCTGCGCCGCCTTTTACGATTTTTCTGAGAAATACAATATCGTCCCCTTTTTCTTTGACTGCGATACAATAATTATTGACCCCGGACAGTTTTCCTTCCAGTTCCGTAAGCTCATGATAATGGGTGGCAAACAGTGTTTTGGCACCCAGAATCCGGGTATTACTGATGTATTCCATGACGGCCCAGGCAATGGACAGGCCATCAAAGGTGCTGGTTCCTCTTCCGATTTCATCCAGGATCAGAAGACTTTTTGAGGTGGCATTTCTTAAGATGTTGGCAACCTCTGTCATTTCCACCATAAAGGTACTTTGTCCGCTGGCCAGATCATCGGAAGCACCTACACGGGTAAAAATCCGGTCTGCAATGCCGATATTTGCTTTCTCCGCAGGTACAAATGAGCCGATCTGCGCCATCAGAACGATCAGGGCCGTCTGACGCATATAGGTGGATTTTCCTGCCATATTCGGACCTGTAATGACAGAGATCCGGTTCTTTTGATTATCCAGATACGTATCGTTTGGAATAAACAGATCATTGGGGATCATCTGTTCGACCACCGGATGCCGGCCGTTTTTAATATCAATCACGCCACGGGTGTTGATTTTGGGCCGTACATAGTTATTTCTGGAAGCGACCAGTGCAAGAGAAAGATAGCTGTCCAGTTTTGCGATGGCTTTTGCGGTTTTCTGTACCCGATCCATCTCTTTGAAAATCCGGTTCCGGATTTCGGAAAAGAGGTCGTATTCCAGTGCATAGAGTTTGTCTTCTGCGCCGAGGATCATGTCTTCCAATTCTTTCAGTTTTGGTGTGATATAGCGTTCTGCATTGGTAAGGGTCTGTTTTCTGGTATAATAATCCGGTACCATGTTTTTGAAAGAATTGGTCACTTCCAGATAATATCCGAATACTTTGTTGTATTTGATCTTCAGATTCCGGATGCCGGTTTTTTCCCTCTCCGAAGCTTCCAGTTCTGCCAGCCAGGTTTTTCCTTTTGTTTTTGCCTGGCGGAAATGATCCACGTCCGCATTATAACCATCCTTGATGATCCCGCCTTCTTTCATGGCAAGGGGCGGATCCTCTACAATGGAAGCTTCCAAAAGGGAAAACAGATCCTGCAGATCATCCATATTTTCATAGATTTCCTGCATTTCTTTACAGGAAAATCCTTTTACCAGTGCTTTGATATGAGGAAGCATGGAAATGGAGGAGCGAAATGCAATCAGATCTCTTGGATTTGCAGACTGATAGCTGATTCGTCCAATGAGGCGCTCCAGGTCATAAATCGGATTCAGATATTCCCGGATCTCTTCCCGGTCCATTTCTCTTTTTTTCAGTTCTTCGACTGCATCCAGACGGTCCTGAATCGCTTCTTCGTCAATCAGAGGCTGCTCGATGAAAGACCGGAGCATGCGGGCTCCCATGGCTGTTTTGGTTTTATCCAGAACCCAGAGAAGCGAACCACGTTTTACTTTGTCCCGCAGGGCCTCCGTAAGTTCCAGATTGCGTCGGCTGGAACTGTCTATGAGCATATAACGTTCGGTTGCATAAGGCGTAATGGCACGCATATGATCCAGAGTGGTTTTCTGGGTATTCAGCAAATACGTAAGAAGCGCACCGGCGGAAATCGTGGCGCATTCGTAATCCTTTAGACCCAGTCCTTCCAGGGTGCTTACATGGAAATGTTCTTTGAGTGTCCGGGCGCAAAGCGTATCATCAAAATACCAGCTTTCCAGTGGATAAATGCATACATGAACTCGGTTTTTCAATTCTTCCATATCCACACCACTCATGCAGAAGGCTTCATTGCATATGATTTCTGCAGGAGAGAATTTGTAAACTTCATCCAGAAGGGAGCGGATTTTATCCACTTCTGTAACCATGAAATCTCCGGTTGTCACATCTGCGATGGCAATTCCAAATCGGTTGGATAAATATACAATGGACATGAGATAGTTGTTTTTGGTTTCGTCCAGAGCCTGGGTATTCAGATTGGTACCGGGAGTTACCACACGGATGACTTCCCGTTTTACAATCCCCCTGGCTTGTTTCGGATCTTCCATCTGCTCACAGATTGCCACTTTATAACCGCGTTCTACCAGTCGGTTGATATAGGTCTCGGCTGCATGGAACGGGACGCCGCACATGGGCGCGCGTTCTTCCAGGCCACAATCTTTTCCGGTTAACGTCAGTTCCAGTTCTTTTGAGACCGTAATGGCATCTTCAAAAAACATTTCATAAAAATCGCCCAGGCGATAAAACAGGATGCAGTCTTTGTTCTCTTCTTTTGTCTTTACGTAATGCTGCATCATTGGTGACATCGGCATATATTTTTTACAACTCCTTTATTTTCTGTAGGTTTCAAAAAGACAACAACAGGAAGCGGTTTTACTTCAATCCTGTTGCTGTCTGTGGTTTGCACGGTGTTAAGCTTTGGTAGGGGTACCCATGTAATAGAAGCCACGGCATTCATCCAGATGAACGGAAATCATCTGGCCGATCAGGGATGGGTCTCCCGGAAAATGAACCAGAAGATTATTGGACATTCTTCCGGTAAGCAGATGCGGATCGTGTTCGTTTTGTTCTTCTACCAGGACCTCTTGTATGGTGCCGGTGTCTCTGGAGGACATTTCCCGGCCGATTTCCTGTACTTTTGCAAGCAGGCGGTCAAACCGGTCTTTGATGACTGCTTCCGGAATCTGATCTTGCATAACGGCAGCAGGTGTCCCGGTTCTTTTGGAATAGATAAAGGTAAAGGCACTGTCAAAGCGTACTTTCTCTACCACATCCATGGTTTCCAGAAAGTCTTCTTCGGTTTCTCCGGGGAAGCCTACAATAATGTCGGTCGTCAGGGAAATATCCGGCACGGCTGCCCGGATTTTTTCTACTAAGGTCAGGTATTTCTCTTTGTCGTAATGGCGGTTCATGATTTTTAAGATCCGGCTGCTTCCGGACTGCAAAGGAAGATGCAGATGCCGGCAGATTTTTTTACTGTTTTTCATCACTGCAATCAGTTCATCGGACAGATCCTTTGGATGAGAAGTCATAAAACGGATGCGTTCCAGTCCCTCTATTTTTTCAATTTCCAAAAGAAGCTGCGCAAAGGTGAGGGGTTCCTCAAGATTTTTCCCATAGGAATTGACATTCTGACCAAGGAGCATGACTTCTTTGACCCCATCTGCAACCAGTTTTTCAATTTCCCGGACAATGTCTTTGGGATTTCGGCTTCTTTCCCGCCCTCTTACATAGGGAACGATGCAATAGCTGCAGAAGTTATTGCAGCCGAACATGATGTTGACCCCGGATTTAAAAGAATATTTCCGTTCACTTGGCAGATCTTCCACAATTTTATCCGTATCTTTCCAGATATCAATGACCATTCTTCCGGAAAGAAGCGCGGTAACGATCAATTCGGAAAATTTATAAATGTTGTGGGTTCCGAAGATCAGATTCACAAAGGAATAGCTTTTTTTCAGCTTTTCGACTACGTGTGGCTCCTGCATCATACAGCCGCATAAAGCAATCATCATGTGTGGATTTTTTTTCTTCAGGCTATGTAGATATCCCAGACGTCCATAGACACGCTGATTGGCATTCTCACGGACGGTACAGGTATTGTAAATAACGAAATCTGCAGTTTCTTCCTGAATTTCCTGATATCCGATTTCTTCCAGAACGCCGGTCAGTTTTTCAGAATCACGGGCATTCATCTGACACCCAAAGGTTACCACACAAAACGTAAGGGGGCGTCCCAGTTCTTTTTGCTGTTTTTCGACCAGCTCCCGCGCTTTTTTCATGAAATAATACTGACGCATCGGTTCTTCGGCAGGCTCGGGCTGGGATAAATCGATGCGGTCAAGAACTGCTTCCAATTCGTTCTTCTTTTTTGATTCATTCATGGTAGGATCCAATTCCTTTCTAAAAACTCAGTTTTTTCTGGTCTTGAGACCATACTTTTCTCCAAGATTGGTAATACTTCCATCTTTTTCCTGAATACTGATATTGTCAAGCTGAGCACGCATATTCATGCGGATGACAGCAATATATTCAGCCCGGAGTTTTTTTTGTTCTTCTTTTTCCGCAGGCGTAAGTCCTTCCGTTTTGGATTTTCTTGCAAGTGCATTGATGCGGTCAATGGTTTTCTGATCCATAGTAATTGTTTTTCTCCTTTTCTTTATAAACGGTCAATGATATCGTCCAGATAAAATTCTTCCTTTTTATCGGAAAGAAACAGGGTTCCGTAATTCCTTCCCTGCAGGATTTTATGTATGATATGGAAATCGGCACCGTTTGCAATGACCATATCTGCGCCTGCACTGGTTGCAATGTGTGCAGCCTTTAATTTGGTCGCCATTCCTCCGGTTCCTACGGAAGTTCCGGAGCTGCCTTTGGCCATGCTTTCCAGATGTGCATCGATTTTTTCTACTATATCGATAAATTCTGCCTGCGGGTTCTGGTTGGGATCGTCTGTAAAAAGTCCATCAATATCAGACAGCAAGAGCAGCACATCGGCATCGATCAGTGCAGCCACCAGGGCAGATAAGGTATCATTGTCACCAAATTCGATTTCATCTGTGGAAATGGTATCGTTCTCATTTACAATGGGAATTGCTCCCATAGAAAGCAGACGATCAAAGGTGTTTCTCGCATTGACCCGGGTGGCACGGTTGATCATGGTATATTTTGTCATAAGAATCTGGGCAGCTGTCTGACTGTATTCGGCAAACAGCTTCTGATAGATCATCATAAGGCGGGCCTGTCCCACGGCTGCGCAGGCCTGTCTTTCATCCAGCTCCTGTGGTTTGTGGGAAAGCCCCATGGCGCTTTTTCCGACTGCAATGGCACCGGAAGAGACTACGATCACATCTTTTCCCTGATTGTGCAGATCTGCCAGTTCCCGGACTAAAATCTCCATTTTCATAAGATTGAGGCGGCCGGTTTCTGTATGGGTCAAAGAAGAGGAACCGATTTTTATAACGATTCTTTTTTTATCTTTCAGGTTATCTCGTAAATTCATTTTTTTCACTCCATAAATTTATATTTCTCTATATTACTACATTTTTTTCGGTTCGTCCAGAGAAAATCCAGACCCTTCAGGAAGAATAGTTTTCCAGAAAACTGTAAAGTTCATCCAGTCCCTGCACTTCTTTTCCGGCAAGAACGGCTGCCTGTTCGACAGGAGGCAGTGCCCGCAGCGGAATATCGGTATCTTCAAAGAAAGAACCATCTTTCGTTTTATAAACCGTGAGATAATCGTTCTTTACCCGAATGGTATAATTGGCGACTTGTGCCTCCTGGTTGGGAGAAAGCTCCTGGCGCAGAACCATCTGTTCCTCGGAGTAAGAGAAGATGCGATAGGTGTTCTTTTCCATTTCTCCCGAATCCGGGTTATAAATCTCAAAAATCAGACTGCTGTTTTTCGAGAGCGGAAGGGCGGAAACCTGTTTTCCCATTTTGGTGCTCTCTTCTTCCAGTTCTTTGAGTTGTTCCTGTAGTCCCGCAATCTGATAACTCATGAGAAACCCACAGATCAGAAAAAAGGCGGCAAAGAAAAAACCGATACCATAGAATATTCTTTTCATAAAGAATCACTCCTTTTCATTTCTATTCATGAAATAGTATCGGCTTTCTTTTCTATTTTATTCAAAGAATCAAAGATCCGTGCGTTCGATCCGTCGGATTCCCAGGTGTTCCAAAATAGCTTCCTGCTTTTCTTCCATAATGGCTGCTTCTTCTTCGGTCATATGGTCGTATCCCATCAGATGAAGCATGCTGTGCGCAATTAAAAAGGCATATTCCCGGATTTCGCTATGTCCATAAGTGTTCGCCTGTTCGCGCATGCGCGGGATTGCAATCATAATATCTCCAAGAACCAGTTCTCCGGAATCCGGGTCAAATGCATCTTCCCGCTCTTCCAGGAAAGAAAAATCACCGGGTGTCTCAAAATCGATCATGGGAAAGGAAAGCACATCGGTTACACGGTCAATTTTGCGAAACTGTGCATTTGTGCTGCGGATGTCTTCATCTGTGGTAAGAACCAGACTTACTTCTGCTTCGTATGGACAGTCTTCCCAGTCCAGTGCTGCACTTATGACTTGTTTGGCGGTTTCTTCATAATCAAAAGAAATTTCTCCGGGAAATTCTTTATCCAGATTTAAGGTCATTTCGTTTCCTCCTAATTATTGCCATTTGCGTTCTCTGCGATTGTTTTTTATCGTGTCTTTTTCCGGTTTCTGTTTTTTCTCGTATTCATCATAGGCCTGCACGATTTTCTGTACCAGCGGATGACGTACAACGTCTTTGTTGGTCAGCTGACAAAAGGCAATCCCTTCTACTTTCTTTAATACCTGCATGGCTACATCAAGACCGGAACGGACACCGGATGGAAGATCTTTCTGGGTTTTGTCTCCGGTAACGATGACTTTGGATCCAAATCCGATACGTGTAAGAAACATCTTCATCTGTGCAGGTGTAGTATTCTGTGCTTCATCCAGAATAATAAAAGCGTTATCCAGGGTACGTCCGCGCATATAGGCAAGCGGTGCGACTTCGATCAGGCCTTTTTCCATATTTTTTGCAAAGCTTTCCGGTCCCATGATCTGATACAGCGCATCATACAGGGGGCGAAGATAGGGATCGACCTTACTTTGAAGGTCACCGGGAAGAAATCCAAGCTTCTCTCCTGCTTCTATGGCCGGACGCGTCAGAATGATTTTTCCGACTTCATCATTCTTAAAAGCAGTGACAGCCATAGCAATGGCCAGATAGGTTTTTCCGGTTCCGGCAGGTCCGACACCAAACACCACCATTTTTTTCCGGATTTCATCCACATAGGCTTTCTGACCGAGGGTTTTTGGTTTGATGGGACGTCCATTGATGGTATGACAGATGCAGTCCCGGTCGATTTCCACAAGATTTGTTTCTTTTTCCTCAAAAGAAAGAGAAAGGGCATAATCTACGTTTTGTTCTGTGATGGTATTTCCTCTTTTGGAGAGTGTTAAAAGCTGTGTGATGATGTGTTCAGCCTGTTTTGCAGATCCTTCATTTCCCAGAATCTTTAACTGACCGTTTCTGGAAAGAATCGTCACATTTAAGGTTCGTTCGATTTTTTTTACATGTTCATCAAACGGACCGAATACATTCTTTTCATGGTCGGCCGGAAAATCCAGGCGTTTTTCAATTATGTTACTCATCTATGCTGTTGTTCCTTTCTGTCGCTTGTTCCGTAATTTCCACCGGTGTTACGGCAGTGTTTGTTTCTACAACCAGGAGCGTTCCCTTTGCCGTACAGGAGGATTCATTCAGTTCTATTCTAACATGATTTGCAGATATTTGAACCCCTTTTTCCGATAAAGTTTCAAAAAGAAGTTCCAGATGTTTTTGGGCTTTCTGCCTGGCTGCGGTTTTTGAAAAACGAAAGGTTTTTGTTGTAGTTTCATAATCGGTGCTTGTTCCATAAAAAAACGGCAGGAAAAAGTTTTCCGTAAGACGCAGCTGGTGCAGACGGGTGATGGTTTCCGATTGCTTCCACTTAGGCGATTTTTTTAAGGAAAAACAATAGGACCCCGCCTGAAGGAGATATCCGGTTTGTGTATTTCCGGTAGGTACGGGTTTTTGAAAGGTCATGGGAAATTCCTGATAATAGGCAAGGGGGTATGCAATGGAAATGTCCGCATCTGCCTGGGTATATGCATAGCGGATGAGTTCCTGACTGTCGTTGGTGACAGGAATCTGACCACTGACCAGAACCTCTCCTTTTTCACAAGTATCTCCTGGTTTTTTTAAGGGTATTCCTTTTCGGGTGACCATAGAAACAATGTGGCCCGATTTCTCTGCCAGCAGATCGCAGGGGATGTTCAAAGAATCCGTTGGATCCGTTTTTTGATACGTCTGATTTTCCCGGATTTCCAGAAGCAGTCGGGAACCGGAAATGCGTGCAGAGACCCAGGTCATATCCGGAAATTCTTTTCGCAGCTGTTGGGCGATCCATGCACAATCCACCTGATTTTTGGGAATCCCATGGTAAATCTGGATTTCCTCCAAATATTCCAGAATGACCGGGGTACTGTTATGAAGATTTCCTTCGATGTGAATATTCCAGATATGACTGGATAAAAAGAAAAGCAGGGCCCCTGCCAGGACAATGCCTGTAAAAAATGCCTTTCTTTTTTTATTTCTGTAAAAAAAGAAAGGCATTCCGTATTTTTTCAGAATATGAACGCGGGCTTTGGTTTTCCAACAGATTGGTTTCATCTGCTGGAAGCCGGAAATCGTGGTATGTAATTCATAGCAACTTCCCTGATTACGCAGATTCCAGATCGGAATTCGGTGATGCGCACACGCATTCAAAAAGCGTTCCGGGTGGGAAGCGTTCAGGCAGAGCTTTAAGTATCCTTTGAAAAAATAGCGCCAAGATTTCAACTGTTTTCCTCCGGATTCTGGTTTACAGGAATGTGACACTGCAGATGCGACCGGTTATTTTGATTTCTTCCCGATTGTAGTATGCAATCGTCAGATGGGTCCCTTCGATTTTGACGGTGCTCTGTTTCATGAGAATGACAATACAGGTCGTTTGATATTGACGAATGCATTTATAATTCTCAATGAACAGTTCTCTTTGACCGGTCATGGTAAGAATCGGCTCCCGATAAGCCAGATCCTTTGGAATCTGCAGAGATTCGGCAATCCTGCCCGCAAGGGTATCTGTTTTTGGAGACATGAAAACCCCTCCGGTGCAATTTCTCATTACTATGCATATGCCAAAGCATTCTTTTTATGCGATAAACAGGATTCCAAACCAGAGAATTTCATTGGGACTTAAGGTGAATTCCATATGAAATTTTTCTGCCAGCTCGCACACAAGAATTCCGTGGCTTTCCACACAGGGATGCATCTTTTCGGGAAAACGGCAAGGTCCGTTTGGATAGGCACATTCCGGACAAATATCACAAGATTCTGTGGAAAGTGCCATACATGCAGAACCCTGTTCTCTAATAAACTGTTCTATCGCTTCTGTGATTTCCTCATGAGCACGCCTGGTTTTTAGCGTTTCCTCAAAATTAATCACATCGGAAACTTCTGCAATGGTAGAAAAAAGAAAACATTCTTTGTATTGCAGACACCGTTTTTTGCATTCGTCTACCGTCCCAACTGCAGGAGGACAGGCCCAGGTCGTTCCAAAACGCTGACATTCCTGTTCACAAATCCAACGGACACGGTAGGAAAATGCAATCTCCTCCGGTTTAAAGAAGGCATATTGATAGACAGGATACTGACAGATAAATGCTTCCAGTTTTTCATGTGAGATCATAGTAAATTCCTTTCTTTTTCCATTTTATCCTTTCCTGCATCCAAATGCTTCCTTTCCAGGCGTCCGGGTGCAGGAAAGGTGATCTTTTGTTGTCTTTTGTCCTCCAGTCCGTTATAATAAGCAAAGGAACTGTAAGGCAAAAAAGAAATCAGGAGGAAAACGTATGCACCGTGAACCAAACGAAGCCGAAGAATATACAAAAACGTATCATACGAAGTGTCTGACCGATGCCAGTGATGTCGTACATACGGTAACGTACAAAAAGGCAACCTGTACAAGAGTGGATGATATTATTCTGAATTTCCACTGTAATCGTGATTCCAAATGTGTGAAATGTCAGCAAAATTACCTGTAAATGAAAATGACAAGAAAAAGGGATGCCAGGTAAGAAAGAGGCATCCCTTTTTCTTTATTTTATTTCAACGGTTTCGTCCAGTATGGAAGTACAATGCGGACATCTTACGGCTTCCAGGCTGATTTCACTTTTGCAGTAAGGACAGGTTTTGGTCGTCGGCGCTTTTTCTTCCTGTTTTGGTCCCAGTTTGGCTGCCGCACGGTTCATGATTTTCATCATAATAAAAATAATCAGTGCCATGATCAGGAAATTGATGACAGCAGTCAGGAATTTTCCGTAATTTAATGTCACTTCTCCGAGAATATTCCAGTGCAGCTGATCGAAGTTCATACCTCCGAAGAGACCAAGAATCGGATTGATGATATCTTCTACCAGGGAAGAGACAATGCTGGTAAAAGCACCGCCGATAATGATACCGACTGCCATATCCATCACATTGCCGCGACTGATAAATGCTTTAAATTCTTTTATGAATTCTTTCATGGATTCGGTTCCCCTTTTCTTTTTTTTCATTATACAACAAATTTTTCCAGATGTCTTGTAGAAAATAAAAAAATTCTTTTTATTTATGCTTTAATCGCCCAGCGCATTTTTGTAGAACGGGCACGGCTGTTTCGGATGCATTCTTCTGCGGAAGGACGGATCACATCTTTGGCGATTTCCCGATAAATCCCTTCTCTGTAAAGACGTTGGAACGATTTTTTTACCAGCCGGTCTTCTCCGGAATGGAATGTCAGAATCGCAATGCGGCCGCCGCTTTGCATAACCTGAGGAAGTTTTTCCAGGAATGCTTCCAATACTTCGAATTCATTGTTTACGTCAATACGCAAAGCCTGGAAGGTTCTTGCACAGGATTTTTTTACTGCTTCTTTTCTTCCTTTTTCCGGTACTCGTACAAGGGCTTTTTCAATGGCATCTCTTAGCTGGGTGGTCGTTTCAATGGGATGTCCTTTACGGATCATGGAAGTGATGGTTCTGGAAATTTCGGCCGCATAGGGCTCATCGGAATTTTCCAAAAGCATGCCTTCCAGTTCCGGCTGAGAAATATGCTTCAGACGTTCGGCAGCAGAAATCCCTTTTTCCGGATTCAGACGCAGGTCCAGAGGACCTTCAAATTTATAAGTAAAACCACGTTCTGGATTGTCAATCTGCATAGAGGACACACCCAGATCGGCCAATGCAAAATCAAAGGTTCCGGATTCCGGGAGCAGTTGCTCTACATCTGCAAAATTTAACTGTCGGATAGTAAGAATCTGGGGACCGTATCCCATATCCTCCAGACGTTTTTTTGTTTTTTGGATTTCAATCGGGTCTACATCCAGTGCGTAGAGATGGCCTTCTCCTTTGAGGCATTCCAGCATTTTGGAAGTATGGCCGCCGTACCCGAGGGTAGCATCCAGGCCTTTTTGTCCCGGCTGAATCTGAAGGAAATCCAGGATTTCCCGGACACAGATAGAAATATGCATGCCAGCAGGGGTACCGCCTTTACGAATGACTTTTTCAATGGTATCGGCATATTTTTCCGGCTGATGTTCTTTATATTTTTCCTGAAAGGTTCTTGGATGGGTTCCTTTATAACGCACTCTTCGCTGATGTTTCTGTTCCTGCTGTTCCATTTTTTTCTCCTTTTCTTTATTTATGATAAGGTTCTCCTGCCATGATCCGGTATCCGCGGTAAATCTGCTCCAGAAGAATCACCCGCATGAGTTGATGAGGAAACGTCATTTTTGAGAAACTCAGGGCAAAATTTGATCTTTGCAGCACTTCTTTTCCAAGCCCGATGGAACCACCGATAATAAAAGTAATATGGCTGGTTCCCTGGATGCCAAGCGTTTCAATTTTTTGCGAGAATGCTACAGAATCTAACAGGTTACCTCCAATTTCCAGCGTGATGACATAGGCATCGTCTTTTACCAGTTTCAGAATCCGTTCGCCTTCTTTTTGACGGATCTGTTCTTCCACGGCTGGGCTGGCACAATCCGGTGTTTTTTCGTCTGCTACTTCCAGAATTTCCAGTTTGCAGTATTTACTTAATCGTTTGCTGTATTCTGCAATGGCATCTTTCAGATATTTTTCTTTGATTTTTCCAACGGTGATCAGCGTCACTTTCATAATCCGTTTATCCTTTCTCTGCAAATGTAATGACGGTTCCTGTTTTGAGATCATGGAGATGGCTGCCGCAGGATGTTTTTAGAATCTCATAGGCTGCAAATCCGGTGCAATGTCCCGTATAAATCTCTTCCACTCCCATAGAAAGAAGGGAAGGCCCCATTTGTTCCACTTCTTCTTTCGGTACACCAAGAGAATCAAGACCCGAAGCACCCTTCAGGTGAAAACCTCCCAGAACGGCAAATACTTTTTTGGGAGAAAGCGCCTGATTTACCTCCGTTACAATGGATTCAATTCCCCCGTGCGAACAACTGTTTAAAAGAACCAGGCCCTTGGCTGTTTCGAAAACCAGGCTTTGTTCATGGGCAAAGTCATCGGGAAAGAATCGCTCATTTTTTTTCCGATACATGTGCGCGCGGATGCCTCTTTTTGAGCCATCTTTGGATTTATGTGAAATAAGCCAGATGCCTGGTTCGATTTCGCAATCTTCTTTTATCAGTATAAAACGATCTCGATAGTGTTCCAGAAGCTCTTCCGGAATTCCAATATAGTTTCTGGAAGAATCAGAGCCGGAATAACAGGCTTCCTGAATCTCTTCTTTTGCGTAAACCTTTGCTTTTTGATTTTGTGCAAAAAAAGCTTCATAACCACCGGAATGATCATAATGTCCATGAGAAAGAAAGGCACTGTCTATTTCGGAAAGAGAAATGCCAAGTTTTTTTGCATTTTTTATAAATGCATCTGAGGCTCCGGTATCCAGAAGATAGTGTTTCTTTCTATATTCGATGGCAAGAGAAAGTCCATGTTCTGCGCAAAGATTGCCAGACGGCTGATTTTCGATTAATACCGTAATTTTCATTGCTCCTCCTTATTCCATGCAAAATACAGAAAAGGCTGTAACCCCATATGAGTCACAACCTTCCCCATTTGGAACTGTCCATTTTCGGACAATCACTGTTTCGCTTGATTCAATTGATTATTCTGCTTTGCCTTTAATGAATTCATCAATTCCTTTTGCAGCAGCTTTTCCTGCACCCATTGCAAGGATAACGGTTGCTGCACCGGTAACCGCATCTCCACCGGCATAAACAGCTTCTTTTGTTGTCTTTCCTGTTTCTTCATCGGCTACGATACATTTTCTCTTGTTGGTATCCAAACCAATGGTGGTTGAGGAAATCAGCGGGTTCGGAGAGGTACCAAGAGACATGATCACGGTATCTACATCCAGAATAAATTCAGAATCCGGAATGACTACCGGACGTCTTCTTCCGGAAGCGTCTGGTTCACCCAGTTCCATGCGGACACACTTCATACCTTTTACCCATCCGTTTTCATCTGCAAGGATTTCAACCGGATTTGTAAGCAGATCAAAGATCACGCCTTCTTCTTTTGCGTGATGTACTTCTTCTACTCGCGCAGGAAGTTCGGATTCACTTCTTCTGTATACGATGTGAACTTCCGCACCAAGACGAAGTGCAGTTCTTGCAGCATCCATTGCTACGTTACCACCACCGATTACTGCAACTTTTTTGCCTGTTTTGATCGGGGTATCGTGATCTTCACGGAATGCTTTCATCAGATTGCTTCTTGTCAGATATTCATTTGCGGAGAATACACCGTTGCTTACTTCACCAGGGATTCCCATGAACATTGGAAGACCTGCACCGGAACCAATAAAGACTGCTTCGAATCCTTCTTTTTCCAGAAGCTCATCGATGGTTGTGGATTTACCAATGATTACGTTTGTTTCGATTTTAACACCCAGAGATTTTACGTTTTCAATTTCTTCTTTTACAACTTTATCTTTTGGAAGACGGAATTCCGGAATACCATATACAAGAACGCCGCCTGGCTGATGCAATGCTTCAAAGATGGTTACGTCATAACCCAGTTTTGCCAAATCGCCTGCACAGGTAAGTCCTGCCGGTCCGGAACCGATAACCGCAATCTTATGGCCGTTTTTCTCAGCGGCAACTTCCGGTTTGATTCCGTTTCCTTTTGCCCAGTCAGCAACGAAACGTTCCAGTTTACCGATGGAAACCGCTTCTCCTTTGATTCCACGGATACACTGACCTTCACACTGGCTTTCCTGAGGACATACACGTCCGCAGACAGCCGGAAGAGAACTGGATTTTCCGATTACTTTGTAAGCTTCTGCAAAATTTCCCTCTTTTACTTCTTTGATGAATCCGGGAATATCAATATTTACCGGACATCCTTTGACACATTTTGCATTTTTACAGGTAAGGCAGCGATTTGCTTCTTCGACTGCTTCTTCTTTGTTGTATCCTAAACATACTTCTTCAAAATTGGTTGCTCTGACTTTTGCATCCTGTTCTCTGACCGGTACTTTCTTTAATACGTCACCCATTATTCGTCACCTCCACAGTTTCCGCATCCGCCATGGTGAGTATCACCTTCACGGAGTTTTAATAAAGCACGGCCTTCTTCTGTCTTGTACATCTGCTGTCTCTGCATAGCAAGATTCCAGTCGATCAGATGTCCGTCGAATTCCGGACCGTCTACACATGCGAATTTTACTTCATCGCCTACGATGACACGGCATGCACCACACATACCAGTACCGTCAACCATGATCGGATTCATGGATACGATGGTAGGAATGTTCAGTTTCTTTGTTGTAAGACAACAGAATTTCATCATGATCATAGGACCAATGGCAACACATCTTGTGTAGGTTTTTCCTTCTGCAACCAGGTCTTCGATCACTTTTGTAACCATACCGTGACGTCCGTAAGAACCATCATCGGTTGTAATATATAAGTTTCCTGCAACTGCTTCCATTTCTTTTTCAAGAATGATCAGATCTTTTGTTTTTGCACCTACGATAACATCTGCATCAATGCCATGTTCATGAAGCCATTTTACCTGTGGATAGACAGGTGCAGTACCAACACCACCAGCAACAAACAGAATTTTTTCTTTTTTCAGTTCTTCTATATCTTCGTTTACAAATTCTGACGGACATCCTAACGGACCTACAAAATCTTCGAAGGCATCTCCTTCTTTCATTGCAGCGAATTTTTCAGTAGAAGCACCAATTGGCTGGAACACGATGGTAATGGTTCCTGCTTCTCTGTCATAATCGCAGATGGTAAGCGGAATTCTTTCACCTGCGTCATCTTTTTTTACAATGATGAACTGACCTGGTTCACAATGCTGTGCAACACGAGGTGCTTCCACTACCATGAGGTATACGACCTCATTCAGCTTTTCTGCTTTCAGTATCTTGTACATATTGTCCTCCTCACAAACTCCCTTAGAGGGAAAATTATTTATTGCTATGATTGCTAAGAATCAGTATAATGCAAAATCTTCCAAAATTCAATTGACTTTTCAAAAAAATATCACTTTTCTTGAATTGTGTTGTAACATTTATCTTTGCAGCCTATTCATATAATACATAAGTAGCACTGGCGGGACTGCTCACCTTTCCGTTCTCATCTACTAAAACAGCAGAAAAAATATGTTCTCCGCTCGGCATCTGAACCGGTCCGGTATATTTGGTACTGTTTGTTGTGACTGTTTCATCAAAAGCATAATAGGCTGTGCATTCGGAAGGGACAAATACCTGAATGGTCCTTGCATATTCATATTGACCGGAAGCAGGCGTGATGCGCGGAGCATTGGGCTCTTTAAACGCAATGGTATAGCTTTCTGTTCCGATATCACTTGGAATTCCCTTTGCATTGTAGGCAATGTATTTCAGGATATAATCCCCTTCTTCGTCCAGAGAAATCCCAAGATTTTCGTTATACAGCGTACTGTTCTCATCAGGAATGGTGCCATCCAGAGTATAGTAGATTCTGGTTCCGTTTTCCATTGCTGTAAAGTGAATGGTTTGTTTTTTTTCGTAAACACCTCCGTCCAGAGATACTACCGGCAGAGAACAAATATACGGAGCATAGCGTTCTTTGATATTCGAATAGATGCAGGAGTCCATCAGTTCTTTGATTGCCGAATAATTTTCCTGTTTTTCATACAGACGGAGCAGTTCTCCATAAGCACTGACGCTGTCAGGAGAAGTTTCAATGGCTGCAAGCAAAGTGGCAAGTGCCTTCTCCTCTTCTCCATTGACCAGATAAATCTTTGCCTGCAAAATATTGGCTTCTGCATTATTGGGCTGCAGCTCCAGTGCACGCTCCAGGTATTTCATAGCATGCTTGTAATCCTTATTGCTGAATTCGGATTCTGCCTGAGCCATCTGGATATCAAAAGAATTATACTGGGTCTGATAGATGGCAAACCAGGCAATTGCACAGAAGGCAGCAGCTGCACCTACAAAGCATGAAAACAGGATCTTTTTCCGCTTTTTCTTTTTCCGGGCCATTTCCTGCCGTTGTTTTTCACGCTGCAATTGTTCCTCTTTTTTCTTCTTTTCTTTTAAAGCTTTTTCCTGTAATTCTCTTTGACGGATAATCGTTTCAACAGTATTATATTCAGGTACCCATTGAACTTCTTCGCCGCATACGGGGCAGAACAATTTTCCATCCTGAAATTCTGTACCGCAGTTCGCACATTTCATTTAAGATAACCTCATTTCTTTACAAATATTCTTCTATATATTGTTCAAATTGTTCCATAGACATAAGGACTTTTCTCGGCTTGGTACCCTCTTCTTCGCCCACTACGCCGGCCTCACACAATTGATCCATGATTCTGGCCGCACGGTTAAATCCTATTTTGAATACACGCTGAAGCATGCCGATAGACGCTTTATCCTTTTCGATAATCAATTTACCTGCATCGGTGAAGTAAGCATCCCGTGTATCGCTGCTGTTTGCGGTACTGCCGGAAGCAGAATCCTTCATGGTATTGATGCGTTCCTGAATAGAAGCATCATAACTTTTTTCTGCCGCCTGAGAGGAAAGGAATTTTACCACCTCGCCGACTTCCTGATCGCTGACAAAGGCGCCCTGCACACGGGCAGGTTTCTGGTATCCCTGCGGATAAAACAGCATATCCCCTTTTCCCAGTAATTTTTCCGCTCCGTTCATATCAATGATCGTTCTGGAGTCTACTCCGGATGACACGGAAAAAGCAATACGGGAAGGCATATTTGCTTTGATCAGACCAGTGATTACGTTTACGGATGGTCTTTGTGTGGCAATGATCAAATGAATGCCTGCTGCACGGGCAAGCTGTGCCAGACGGCAGATGGCATCTTCCACTTCTCCGGGAGCTACCATCATAAGGTCAGCCAGCTCATCTACGATAATTACAATCTGAGGCATTTTTTGAGGTTTTTCTTGTGCGTCTATGTCTTTGATTTTTTCTACTTTGGCGTTGTATCCTTTGATGTCTCGTACATTATATTCTGCAAATTTATTATAGCGGTCGGTCATTTCTGCCACTGCCCAGTTCAGAGCACCGGCCGCTTTTTTCGGATCCGTGACGACCGGAATCAGAAGATGGGGAATGCCATTGTATACGCTTAACTCCACGACCTTCGGGTCAATCATGATCAGTTTTACTTCTTCCGGTTTTGCTTTGTATAAAATACTGATAATCAGCGTGTTAATACAGACGGATTTTCCGGATCCGGTGGCACCTGCAATCAGCAGATGGGGCATTTTCCCAATATCTGCGATCACCGGCTGACCTGCAATATCCTTTCCGGCTGCAAAAGCCAGTTTCGATTTGCATTTCACAAAAGCGTCAGACGAAAGCAGCTCCCGGAGCATCACTGCACGGTTGTGGGCGTTTGGTACTTCAATCCCAACGGCTGCTTTTCCAGGAATCGGTGCTTCGATACGGATATCCGTAGCTGCAAGATTCAGTTTGATATCATCCGTAAGGCTTACAATCTTACTGACTTTTACGCCTTGTTCCGGCTGCAGTTCATAGCGGGTGACCGTTGGTCCGCAGCTTACATTGGTGATCGTTACATTTACACCGAAATTATGTAAGGTTTCCTGTAATTTCTGAGCGGTATTGCGCAGATGCGCATCGGAATCGCCTGCCTGATTGGTTCCTTTTTTCAGAAGCGAGAGGGGAGGAAATTCATATTCCTTTTTCTTTTCCTGCTTTTTTTCTGCAATTTCACCCTTGATCTTTTGGATTCCGCTTTCCATTTCCTTCTTGGAGGAATGCGGTGGTTTTCCGTTCTGATTTTTTTCTTCGCAAGCTTCTGATGGGGCAGTCTGGACATCAAAAACCGGTTTGATTTCTTCCATATCGTCATTGCTTTCCGAAGAGGATTCCGAACGCTGAATAGGGAATGCATTCTGGGGTTCAAAGGGAAGGGCTTCTTCCGGTTCTTTTTCTTCTTTTTTGAGTGTCGTCATTTGGGTAATGCCGGATGCTGAGCGGGAACGTCTGCCTGTTTTTTGATTGTTTCTTGCAGGCACGGTTTGTGCTCTTTTCTGAACCCGTTTGTTATGTTCTGCCTTTGCGTTCGTATAGACTTTTTTACTTCCTTTTTGCAGGAGACGGAACACCGATTTTTGGGTAACCAGAATCAGAGAAATCACGATTCCTGCAAAAATCAGTACATAAGCCCCTGCTGTTCCGAAAGCCATTGCGATTCCGGTACAGAGGATTCCCCCGAGGACGCCGCCTCCCGTCTGGTATCTCGAAGAAGTCTCATAATATTCGGCAATGGTCGTACCAGGGAAATACCCATCTGTGAGCAGCTGCGTGAGTGCACACAGAGAAAAGAACAGCAAAAGAAAGCCTGCCATTTTTCGGTAAGCTTTTGGATTGTTGCTGTTAGAGATTACGAAAGCTGCATCCAGAAATAAAAATACTGGAAAAATATAGGAAATAAGGCCGAACAAGCCAAAGAATATTTTACTTATCTGATTTCCCACCGTACCGCCAAGTCCAAAATTACTCAGGAACAGCAATATGGAAACGGCCAGAAGAAACCAGAGAAAAATTTCGGTGGAAAGACCGGTCTCAGTCTTTTCCGGTCTTGTTTGTTTTTTTGTATTTCTTTTTGCCGCAGCAGATTTTGCTGCGGTCTTCTTTTTTGAAGTTGTTTTTTTTGCTGCTGCCATGCGAATTACTCCCTTTCTATCCTACTGCAGTCAGTCTAAAGGAGAAAATTACAAGCTACAGCCAAAATTCCTGCAAAAAAACAGTAGATACTGAAAAAACGGAATTTCTTATTCCGAAGAAAGCGGAGCATCGGTCTTATGCAGAAAAATCCGGTGATTGCAGCTGCAATGGCTGCTGCCAGATAGTTTCCCGCCAAAGACAGGGAAATCGAATGGCTTGGAAGCTGTCTCAGTTCCAGAAGCGTCGCTCCGGTTATGGCCGGTATCGATATAAGAAATGAATATTTCAGTGCAAATTTCCGATTAAATCCGCAAAGAAGACATGCAGTCAGTGTCATTCCCAGACGGGAAACACCCGGAAAAACAGAAATTCCCTGAAATAATCCGATGATCAATGCAATACTGTAGCTTGTACTATTTGGGATTTTCTTTCCTGCCGGAAAGAAATCCACAATAAAAAGTAAAACTGCTGTTATAAAAAAACCAATTCCAGGTGCCAGAAGATTATTCTGTGCAAGGATAACGGAATCTCTGAGAAAATATCCCTGAATATAAGTGGGGATGGTAGAAACAAGGATCAGAAAAATCAGTTTCCGGTAATTGTTGGAAATCAGTTTTCGATAGCGTTTTACTTCGGATTGTTTTCGATTGTAAATTATGGTATGCACATTATAGTACAGGTCATAGAAAATCCGGAAAAATTCCAGCAATATTCTTTTGATATCTGACTGGAATGCGAAACATACAACGATCAATGTACCTATATGAAGGCATGTATCCAGAAGGATACCGGTAGCGCCGTCCATATTCCAGATATTCTGTAGGATGGTCAGATGACCAGAGCTGCTTATAGGGAGAAATTCTGTGATTCCCTGCAGGAAGCCCAAAAATAGTGCCTGTATCAGTGACATGTTTATACCCTCATCTTATGTGTATTCTTATCTTTTTCTCTTTATTAGATGTTTATTTTATCATAAAATTGAAAATCACACAACGGAATTATGCAAAATTTCCGTTGCATTTCTGCTGCCGGATCAATTCATATAATTTTTCCAGAGACTGGGAGATGCCGCCTACTTCATCAATCAGCCCTTCTTTTACGGCTTCTTTCCCCTCCAGCATGGTTCCTACATCTTTTACAAGCTGTGAAGTATCAAGCATCAGTTCCTCAATTCGTTTCTGCGGCATATGGGAATGAGAAGCAATAAAACCAGTGATACGGTCCTGAATCTTTTCAATATTTCGATAAGACTGCATGACTCCGATAAACATTCCGTTGCTTCTTACCGGATGGATGACCATCGTTGCAGATGGTACGATAAAAGAATAATCTGCAGAAACTGCCATGGGAACGCCAATAGAATGGCCGCCGCCAAGAACCAGTGATACCGTAGGCTTTTTCATGGATGCGATCATCTCTGCAATCGCAAGACCGGCTTCTACGTCCCCACCGACTGTATTCAACAGAATCAGAAGGCCATCGATTTCTTTGCTGTCTTCAATCACTGCCAGTTTGGGAAGCACATGTTCATATTTTGTAGTTTTGCTGTTATTCGGGAGCGATTCATGTCCCTCTACCTCACCGATGATGCTGAGCAGATGGATGTGATAATTCTTATCATTTTCCTGCAGAACCACTTGTCCCATTGCCTCAATCTGCTCATTTTGTTCTGTCTCTTTTTCCAGTTGTTTCCTGTTATCTTCCGACATAAATAATACCTCCAAGAATTATTCCTGAAGGTATTATGTGTTGCTTTTCTCTGTTTTTATTCGTCCCAGTTATGCCATACATACTGTACATCATCGTCATCTTCCAGAAGATCCAGTGTTCTTTGCAGATTTTTTATATCCTGTTCCTCAGATAATTCGACATAAGTCTGAGGAATCATCGCTACTTCTGCTTCCAGCATAGGAATGCCTTCTTTTTCCAGTGCTTCACGTACCGTACTGAATTCGTCCGGATCCGTAAGTACTTCAAAGCTGTCCTCTTCCTCTGAGAAATCTTCGGCACCCGCATCCAGAGCAATCATCATCAGGTCATCCGCATCCATTTCGCATTCTTCCTTGTCAATGATGATCTGTCCTTTTCGGTCGAACATGAAGGATACACATCCAGGAGTTCCAATATTTCCGCTTCCTTTTGTAAAATAGCTTCTTACATTTCCTGCGGTACGGTTTTTGTTATCGGTCAGTGTTTCTACAATGATTGCTACACCGCTTGGTCCATATCCTTCGTAAGTAATGCGTTCGTAGTTATCTGCATTGCTGTCACCGGCTGCTTTTTTGATTCCACGTTCAATGGTATCATTTGGCATGTTGTTTGCTTTTGCTTTTGCGATTACATCACGAAGCTTACTGTTATTATTGGGATCCGGACCGCCTTCTTTTACAGCGATTACGATTTCACGTCCGATGACGGTGAAAATTTTTCCCTTTTTCGCATCATTTTTTTCTTTTTTATGCTTTATGTTTGCGAATTTTGAATGTCCTGACATAGTAATTCTCCTTCTTCTGTGGGCAGTTTTTCTACCCGTACTCTTTGTATTGTATTGTTTTCCACCCCGAGGATGGTGAAAAGGTAACCATTTGTGCGGATTTCCTTATCTTCTTCCATATTTGGAATGTGTCCAAGCAAAGAAGTCAGGTAGCCGTTTAGGGTATCAAATTCTTCCTCTTTCAGGTCTATGGAAAGGGTATCTTCTACTTCTTCCAGAGGAGTCAGCCCCTTCATGAGATAAGTATGATCCAGCTGTTCTACGATAAAATGGTCATCTTCATCGTATTCATCTAAAATATTTCCGACGATTTCTTCAAGAATATCCTCCATAGTTACAATTCCGGAAGTTTGTCCATATTCATCTACCACGATTGCCATATGGATTTTTTTGGCCTGCATCCGTTTAAATAAATCATTGATACTTCTGGTTTCCGGTATATAAGAAGCCTCACGGATCAGATTATGAATTTTATTTACGGGAACATCTCCGTTATGATGAAACGTGATTTCCTTCATAGCATCTTTCAGATGAATGACGCCAATGATGTCATCAATATCTTCCCGATAAACAGGATACCTGGAATTGCTTCCGTTCAGCATGTATTCCAACGCTTCTTTCAGAGACGTTTTCTCAGAAACTGCATGGATATTTTTTCTGTGTGTCATAATATCCTGTGCTTCTTTGTCTGAGAATTCCATGATATTCTGGATCATTTCCGCTTCACTTTCTTCAATCACACCTTGTTCATGTGCATCATCCACCATGGAGATGATTTCTTCTTCGGTCACATCTTCTCCGGTTTTGTGCGGATCCACACCAAACAAACGTACAAAACCATTGGATAATTTCACGACCAGAAACGTAACCGGTGAAAAAAGCGTAACGATCCGTTTCACAAAACCGGCACTCCTTAAGGCCCATCCGGTAGGGTTCTGCGCAGACAGTTTTTTGGATGAAATCATGCCGACTGCTACCAGAATGATCACCGTAACAAATAGGACCAAAAAGATACTGATAAAAGCAGTGACTGCATCCGGTATGTAAGAGAAAAAAGCGTGTTCCTTTAATCCATTGTATAAAACAGGAACGATTCGGTGAATCCCTACATAACCAGTCAGGATACTGAACAGCGTCCCGACGATCAGCGTGGTATTGATGATTCCCATAGGTTCATCCATAACCTGTAGAAGCCACCGGGCTTTTTTGTCTCCTTCCTGGTTTCTTTTTTCCAGCTCACTCTGGCTTGCCCGCTGTATGGCAGAACCAAATCCATACAGGATACCGTTCATGATAATGAATAAAGCAAAAACCATTACCGTCCATAAAGGACTACTCCCATCGTCCATATACTTAAATTATTCCCTCTTTCTTGCTTCAAATTTACTCTTTTGCAGAGCTATTCTACAATAAGATACCATTTTCCGTTTTGCTCGTCAAGAATTTTTCACTATGTAGGCAGTTCCAGACTGACACAAAGAGCATGATTTACTTTTTTTAAAATTTCTCCGTCCAGATGGCAGACTTTATCCTTTAATCTTCTTTTGTCAATGGTACGAAGCTGTTCCAACAGGATGACAGAGTCCTTCACAATTGCATAGGAAGATGCGTCAATTTCAATATGGGTAGGGAGTTTTGCCTTGTTCATTTTTGAAGTAATGGCAGCACAAATCACAGTAGGGCTGTGTTTGTTGCCAATGTCATTTTGTATAATCAGGACCGGTCGGATGCCGCCCTGTTCACTGCCTACGACAGGCCGTAAGTCTGCATAAAAGATATCACCACGTTTAATAACCACACATTTCACACTCCGATTTTTTTTGTTCAGATATCATTCTTCCCAATTCTCTCGTGTGTATTCTATGGTTTCAAAAATTTTACCGATAAATCCGTGGAACGCGTCTGCTGATGCAGCAGGCAAATTCATAATTGAATCTTCCGCTTAAATTTCCCAGTTCTTCCATTGTGATCTGTTCTTTCTGATCCCGGCCAAGAAGGGTGACTTCGTCTGCTTCCTGTGCTTCCGGAATATCCGTTACATCTACCATAAACTGGTCCATACAGATCCGTCCGAGGATCGGTGCCTTCTTTCCATGGATCAGGACAAAGCCTTTGTTGGAAAGTCCTCTGCAATATCCGTCGGCATATCCCACGGGAATAGTGGCTACACGAGTCGGACGGGACGTGACATACGTACCGCCATAGCTTACCGCAACCCCGGGTTCCAGTGTTTTTATATACACAATATGACTTTTCAGTTCCATAGCAGGTTCGAGAGGAACAAGGTCTTTTTCCACTTCATCCGAAGGATAAAGCCCATAAAGGATGATGCCTGCACGGACAACATTCATATTTGCTTCTTTCATCCGAAGGATGCCTGCACTGTTGGAACAGTGTTTTACAGAAATAGAAAGACCTTTTTCTTCCAGAGCATGAATGAACTGCTCAAAGGTCTCCATTTGTTGATAGGCAGGAGCCGGATCCGTTTCATCTGCTCTTGCAAAGTGGGTAAAGATTCCCTCGATTTCAATTCCATCTAATGCGGAAATTTCCAGAATCTCAGGAACAGCCTGTTCCAGATTGCGATAGCCGATTCGGCTCATACCGGTGTCGATTTTAATATGTATTTTTGCAGGTTTCTTTAATCGTACGGCTGCCTTGGACAGTTCCCGGGCCATTTTTAAAGTAAACACAGCCGGACGCATTTCCTGTTCGATTATGGTATCATAATCGTCAGAAAACGTATACCCCAATATCAGGATGGGTTTGGTGATTCCGTTTTTTCGCAGAATCATACCCTCTTCTACCGTTGCCACTGCGATTCCCCACAGATAAGGGAGAGGTTCAATGTGCTTTGCTATGGGTACTGCACCATGGCCGTATCCATCTGCTTTCAAAACAGCAATGATTTTTGTATCTTCCTGAATGTTTTTTTTCATGTTTTCCAGATTTTTGACAATTGCATCCAGATTTACAGTTGCATATACTCTGTTTTTGGTATTCATGGGCGTTCTCCTCTTTTCTTTAGAATTGTTTCCAGACCAGTGATCAGGTCTCCGGCAAGCATACTGTAGGTTCCTTTTTGTGCAGCAGCCTGATCTCCGGCAAGTCCATGGATCCATGCGCCTGTCACAGCCGCACTTTTCGGGGTACTTCCTTGAGCAAGCAGACCGAGAATGATTCCGGTCAGTACGTCTCCGCTCCCGGCAGTTGCCATTCCGCAATTTCCGGAAGGATTGATGTAGATATCACTTCCGCCATCCGAGATAATCGTTCGGGAATCTTTGCATACCAGGGTCAGATGATATTTTTTTGCAAAATCCCGGGTGATTGTCAGAGGAGAATGTTTCCATTCCTGAATAGAAATCCCGGATATACGGGAAAATTCCCCCAGATGCGGCGTTACAAGAACCGGTGCTTTATAATGCGCCAAAAGCTCCATGCGGTCTTGGATAAGATTCAGACCATCTGCATCTATGACCAGTGGTTTTGTCCCTGTCTGTATGACAACTTCTAACAGTTCTGCTGCCTGCCTGTCAGTTCCAAGACCGGGGCCGATTCCTATGACATCTGCCCATTCCATGGAGTTGGCCAGTGCCTGTGGCTCAATGCTGTTTTCTCCATAAAAAGAATACATCGATTCCGGAAGCATAACAGGAAGAATGGAACGGTTTTCTTCCCGTGTATGAATTTTTATCATTCCGGCTCCTGTGCGCATAGCAGCACAGGCAGATAAATAAGGCGCACCACTGGTATTTTGACTGCCGCCGATCAACAACACTTTTCCAAAGGTTCCTTTGTTTCCGTCTTTTCGTCTTTTGGGGATTTCTGAAAGATCGGAATCTTCACATGCATGGATGGAAGGATCCAACCGCGTTTCCGGCAGTTTTCGGATTCCGATATCTGCAATTATAATTTTCCCGGCACAGGATGCACCCGGATATAACAGCAGACCTGCTTTTTCATAGGCAAACGTAATGGTAAGCGCAGCGTGAATCGCGCAACCCATGACTGCTCCGGTATCTCCGTGAATTCCGGAAGGAATATCCACAGATACGATGGAAGCAGAAGTCTGATTGACTGCCTCGATGATCTCCTGATAGATGCCTCGAATTTTTCTGGAAAGTCCGACTCCGAAAATGGCATCTATAATAGTAGTATATTCAGACAAGCATACATTTTTGACAAAGGATACCTGATATTTTTTAGCAATTTCCACCTGTTGCTGCATTTCTCTGGTAAAATGAGTTTCTTCCCCCAGAATCCATATGTGAACCGGAATTCCATCCAGGTGAAGCATTCTGGCCAGTGCCACACCATCTGCACCGTTATTCCCGCTTCCACATAGGATCAAAACTTTTTCCAGTGGAATGTCTTCTGTAAAAAGTGCATCATAGATACTTCTGGCTGCCCGTTCCATAAGTACGAGAGACGGAATCCCTATTTTATGGATGGTGTCCTGATCCAGTTCTTTCATTTGACTGCTTGTAACCAGTTGTTTCATGTTTTTCCTCCTTGAGCCGAAGACCGGCAAAAAGCTGCCGCAAAATTTCTTTCGCAGCAGCTTTTTCTCATTTCTTATGTTCTGTTACATACCGGTTCAGATTATAAGATAAACGCATTAAACTTTCCGACAGGTGTACATTTTCTACAATGACATCTTCCGGAACAGAAAGATCCAGATGTGCGAAATTCCAGATGGCTTTGATGCCATTCTCTACAAGAATTTTAGCTGTTTCTGCCGCATTGGACTTTGGCAGAGTCAGTGCAGCGATCTGTACGTCATTGGTCCGCAGAAATTCAGGAAGTTCATTCATCATACGAATTTCATTTCCACGGATAGAAATTCCTTTTAATACAGGATTGATATCAAAAATTCCGACCACCATAAATCCTCGTTTTTCAAATTGCACATAATTGGCCAGAGCTTGCCCAAGATTTCCCGCACCGATGATGATCATATGATGCATATGGTCAAGACCAAGAATCTTTCCGATTTCTGTATACAGATAAGGGACGTTGTATCCATAGCCCTGTTGTCCGAATCCTCCGAAATTGTTTAAATCCTGACGAATCTGTGATGCAGTCACGTGCATTTTTGAACTCAATTCATTGGAAGAAATTCTTTCAACACCTTCTTCAAGAAGTTCCCCCAGGTATCGATAATAACGAGGAAGTCTTCTGATTACAGCTCTTGAAATGTTTTTTTCGTCCACGACTTTACCCTCCTTGTTCCCCATAAATTCAAGAACAACACAATCTATTCTTATTATATATAATTGTTAAAATAAAGTCAAATACAATTCATGAAATTGTGGGAAATATCTGTTGTCAAATCTGAATTTTTCGCTATAATTGTTTTAAGAAAGAGAATTAAAGGAGAATGTTATGATACTGGCATGTCAGGATATTGAAAAATCATTTGGAGGGGCAACTTTGATTCGGGATGCCTCTTTTCATATAGAGGATCGGGAAAAAGCGGCGATGGTCGGAATCAACGGAGCGGGAAAGACAACCCTTCTTCGTATTATCATGCAGGAAATACCTGCAGATAAAGGGGAGGTGATTCTTTCCAGGGGAAAAACCATAGGCTATCTGGCTCAGCACCAGGAATTGGACAGTGAACTGACCATCTACGATTCTTTGCTTCAAGTAAAGCAGCATATTTTGGATATGGAACTGCACATGCGGGAAACCGAGAAACAAATGAAACATGCAAAAGGTGAGGAATTGGAATATTTAATGGAATTGTATTCCCGCCTGACGCATGACTTTGAAATGGAAAATGGATATGCATATAAAAGTGAACTGATCGGGGTGCTGAAAGGTCTGGGATTTCCGGAGAGTGAGTTTGAGAAACCGGTATCCACCTTGTCCGGCGGGCAGAAAACACGTGTGGCACTTGGTCGATTGCTGCTTTCCAAGCCGGATATCATCTTGCTGGATGAGCCAACCAACCATCTGGATATGGATTCCATTGCATGGCTGGAAACGTATCTTCTGAATTATCCGGGAGCTGTACTGATCGTTTCTCATGACCGATATTTTCTGGATAAAATCGTATCTAAGGTCATCGAAATTGATAATGGAAAGGTTTCTTCTTTTACAGGAAATTATTCTGCCTATAGTGAAAAGAAAGCGATGCTGCGCAAAGAAGCTTATCAGGCGTATTTGAATCAGCAGCAGGAAATCCGCCATCAGGAAGAAGTGATTACCAGACTGAAACAATTCAATCGTGAAAAATCCATCCGCAGAGCGGAAAGCCGGGAAAAAATGTTGGAAAAGATGGAAGTACTGGATAAACCAACCGAACTGAATGCTTCCATGCGTATCCGTCTGGAGCCCAGAGTGGTCAGTGGAAATGATGTTCTGGAAGTAGAACATTTAAGCAAAGCATTCCCTGGTCTCCCTTTGTTTTCTGATTTGAATTTTTCCATCAAACGAGGAGAGCGGGTAGCCATCATTGGCAGTAATGGGACTGGAAAAACTACAATCTTAAAGATTTTAAATCAGGTGATACCGGCAGATTCCGGTACCTTTTCTCTTGGAAGCAAAGTGCATATTGGATATTACGATCAGGAACATCATGTGTTGCACATGGAAAAGACCATATTTGATGAAATATCCGATGCTTATCCGAAGCTTACGAATACAGAAATCCGAAATCTTCTTGCTGCTTTTTTGTTTACCGGAGATGATGTATTTAAACAGATTTCCTCTTTAAGCGGCGGAGAAAGAGGACGCGTATCGCTCGCAAAACTCATGTTGTCAGAAGCGAATTTTCTGATTCTGGATGAGCCGACCAACCACCTGGATATTCTGTCAAAAGAGATTCTGGAGGAAGCTTTGAATAACTATACCGGTACGGTACTTTATGTATCTCATGACCGTTATTTTATCAATAAAACGGCTACCAGAATTCTGGAACTGACCAATCAGAATATGGTAAACTACATAGGAAACTACGATTATTATCTGGAAAAAAGAGAAGAACTGACACAAATCTATGCGCCGGGATTGGAAATAGAAAACACGGAACAGAAAGAATCTGCAACAAAATTGGATTGGAAACAACAAAAAGAAGAACAGGCAAGGCTGCGAAAAAGAGAAAATGACCTGAAAAAAACGGAGGCAGAAATTGAAAAGCTGGAAACCAGAGACAAAGAAATTGATGAAGAAATGTCCGATCCAAGAGTAGCCGTCAACGTAGCAGAATGTGTTAAGCTTTCCAATGAAAAAGCAGAAATTGCACAACAATTAGAAGAATTATATGAAAAATGGGAAGAGCTGGCTTAACGCTCTTCCCATTTTTTATAGGTGATTTTTACTGATATAAATGCTCCAGTTCTTCTCTGATTGCAAGAATGAAATCACGACTGTTTAATACGGTCGGATTTGCAATGGAAGTAATCAGAGCCAGGTCTTTTGTCATCTTTCCGTTTTCGATGGTGTTCAGGGTTGCCTGTTCCAGACAATCGGCAAATCTCTGAAGTTCCGGATTTTCATCCAGTTCTCCACGCTTTCTTAAAGCACCTGTCCATGCAAAAATCGTTGCTACGGAGTTTGTGGATGTCTCCTCTCCTTTGAGATGTTTATAATAATGACGCTGTACCGTTCCGTGTGCAGCTTCGTATTCAAAATAACCGTTTGGAGATACCAGCACGGAAGTCATCATAGCAAGAGATCCAAACGCGGAAGAGACCATATCACTCATAACATCACCATCGTAATTTTTGCAAGCCCAGATAAATCCGCCTTCTGCTTTCATAACACGAGCAACTGCATCATCAATGAGGGTGTAGAAATAAGTAATACCTGCCTTTTCAAATGCTTCTTTATATTCTGTATCATAGATTTCCTGGAAAATATCCTTGAATGTATGATCGTATTTTTTGGAAATGGTGTCTTTGGTAGAAAACCACAAATCCTGTTTTGTAGAAAGTGCATAGCTAAAACAGCTTCTTGCAAAACTTTCAATGGAATCATTTAAGTTATGCATCCCCTGTGCAACCCCAGCACCGGTAAAATTATGTATCAGTTCTCTTGTTTCTGTTCCATCTTCTGCAGTGTAAACCAGTTCTACTTTTCCAGGTCCCGGAATGATCATTTCGGTATTTTTGTAAACATCTCCATAGGCATGTCTTGCAAGTGTAATCGGCTTTTTCCAGTTTGTTACACAAGGCTCAATGCCTTTTACTATGATCGGAGTTCGAAATACGGTTCCGTCCAGCATGGAACGAATGGTTCCGTTCGGGCTTTTATACATTTCTTTCAGGTGATATTCCTCCATACGTGCAGCATTTGGTGTAATGGTTGCACATTTGACAGCAACTTTGTATTTCTTTGTGGCATTGGCTGCGTCTATGGTTACCTGGTCATTGGTCTCATTTCTGTATTCCAGACCCAGATCATAATATTCTGTATTCAGATCGATATATGGCTCCAGAAGTTCTTCTTTGATTATTTTCCAAAGGATTCTGGTCATTTCATCTCCGTCCATTTCCACAAGAGGGGTAGTCATCTTGATTTTTTCCATTTTGTTGTTCTCCCTTCTACTCAACCATTATTTTTCCTGTAAAATGCGATCCAAATCGTATTGTTTCAAATTCTCAACCGTATTGGAAATATGTTCTGCAGCAACTTTTTCAGCCTGATCTCCATCCTTGTTCCGGATTGCTTCCAGAATCTTTTCATGTTCAGAATTGGATTTATGCATCCGTATCCGATTGGTAATGGATGCCATGCGGACTCTCTGTACATACTGATGAAAATCGGTAAGGGTATGTTCCAGAATCCGGCTGCCGGAAGCAGCATATAGTAATTTATGGAATTTCCCATCCATTTCGCAAACCTGTTCAAAATGTTCTTTTTTTACATGATAATCCGACAAGACAATGGTCTCTTCCATTTCCGCCAGCTGCTCAGAGGAAATATGTTCTGCAGCCATGCGGGCTGCAAGTCCTTCCAGTCTGGAGCGTATCAGATAAATGTCTCTTACATCACTTGCAGAAATACCTGTGACGAAAGCGCCTTTGTTGGGAATCAGCTGAACCAGACCTTCCAGTTCCAGCTGACGAATGGCCTCCCGTACCGGTGTACGGCTCACTCCCATCTCTTTTCCTATGGTACACTCTACAAGTTCGTCTCCTTTTTGATATCTTCCTTTGAGAATATCCGAACGTATTTTGTCAAAGACCTGTCCTCTGAGGGATTTTCCATTTGCTGCCATTTCTTTTTCCTTCTCTCCTACTATTCATCCTGCAACTGGATATTCAGGCGCTGACAGCTTTCTTCGATTACAGCAATCAGTTCATCATCGGTAAGTACGGTTACACGGCCGTCTTCATATTCTTTGTCCACCCATGCTTTTACCATTTTTACCAGTTCACAGTTTTTATCAATTGCGCTTTCGCCTTCCAGCTGATAATGATTATTGATCCAGTGTGCAATTCCTGCAAGACCGGAAGTATTGGATACTGCCACCTGAGGTGCTTTATTGAGGAATTTTTTTGTATCAAAAATATTATAGATTTCTTCATTCTTTAACAGTCCGTCTGCATGGATTCCGGCACGTGTCACATTGAATGCACTTCCTACGAATGGTGTCTGGGACGGAACGGTATAACCGATTTCTTTTTTGTAATAATCTGCCAATTCTGTGATAACGGTGGTGTCCATACCATCCAGTGTACCTTTTAACTGTGCATATTCAAATACCATTGCTTCCAGTGGGGTATTTCCGGTTCTCTCTCCGATTCCGAATAAAGAACAGTTTATGCCGCTGGCTCCATACAGCCATGCAGTTGTGGAATTACTTACTGCTTTATAAAAATCATTATGTCCATGGAACTCAATCAGTTCGGAAGGAAATCCTGCATGGGTCATAATACCATAGATAATTCCTGGAATCGAACGTGGAATTACAGCACCCGGATAGTTGACTCCGTAACCCATGGTGTCACAGCAACGTACTTTGATAGGAATGGAATACTCTTCCATCAGTTTTGTGAGTTCCAGACAGAATGGAATTACATAACCGTAGATGTCCGCGCGGGTAATATCTTCCAGATGGCATCTTGGGCTGATTCCGGTCTCCAGACATTCCCGGATGACACTGAGATAATGTTCCATCGCCTGTTTTCTGGTCATTTTCATTTTATAAAAAATATGATAATCGGAACAGCTGACAAGAATTCCGGTTTCTTTCAGACCGATATCTTTTACCAGTTCAAAGTCTTTTTTGCTTGCACGAATCCAGCTGGTTACTTCCGGGAATTTGTAACCTCTTTCCAGACATTTATAAACGGCATCCCGGTCTTTTTTGCTGTACAGGAAAAATTCACTCTGGCGGATCTTTCCGGCAGGACCGCCCAGCTTATGAAGATAATCATAAATCGTAACAATCTGTTCGGTACTGTAGGGAGCTCTTGATTGTTGTCCGTCGCGGAACGTGGTATCTGTGATCCAGATATCATCCGGCATATGGTGGGGAACAATACGGTCATTGAATGCTATTTTGGGAATTTCTGTGTAAGGAAAAAGATTGTGGAAGACGTTTGGTGTTTCTACATCTACCAACGGATACATATGCTCTTCCAGTTCCAGAAGATTTGTATGATAATTCATATGGACACTTCGATTAATCATATTCATCACTCCTAGTTTGTTTTTTGTAAAATTTCCAGTATTTGCTTAAAAAAGGTTCACTGTGTTAAAGGAATAACAAAATGAATTTCTTGTATTATTGTATACAATGATACAAGATTTGTCAACTACTATTTTTTTCATTCAAAAAATTTTCCAGGCAAAAGAGCCCCCATCCCTGAAGATTGTGTGGATACCCAAGATCTTTTGCGGTTGTGCGCAGTCTTTTTTTTATATTCAGATTCGTCAAAGACGGAGATTTTTCCAGTAAAAGTGCAATTCCTCCGGAAACGACCGGTGTAGACATCGAAGTGCCGCTTTTAATCATATAAGGCATGGGTTCCATTCGGTTGGCACAGGATATGATCTGATTACCGGGCGCTACAATATCCGGTTTTACAATGCAGGTATCGGTGGGTCCTCTTCCACTGATTCCCTGATTTTTTAGCAGCATATCGGAAGATCCTACGGTTATGATTTTCCGGCTGCTTCCGGGAGCCGTAATTGTTCCAGGTCCAGGTCCCATATTTCCGGCTGCCGCAACGACGATCAGTCCTTCATCCCATGCATCTTCTACCGCCCGGATCAAGTCTTCATGCGTACTTTTTTGTGTCGTACCTACAGAAATATTTACAATTCGAATGCCATAGTGGAGTTGATTTTTTTTAATCCATTCCAGAGCCTGGATTACCTGTCTGGCATCCCCGTTTCCATTTTTGTCCAGTACTTTACAGACGATCAGATCACATTCCGGAGCAATGCCGCAATATTTTCCTTTCCATGCGGCACCGTTTCCACCTGCAATTCCTGCAACATGTGTGCCGTGTCCATTGTCATCATAGGGTGCTTTTTGACCATTGACAAAATCCATAAAACCACGGATTCTTCCGTAAAAATCACGATGTGGAAAAATTCCGGTATCCAGTATGGCGATTCCGATATGTTTTCCTGTAAGCGTTTTTGTTTTCATAGCTCCTGCCAGATCCTGTTTCTTTTATGATATTCCGTTCTTTCCTGATCGTTTCCAACATTAAATATAAAAAAAGAATCGGGGAATTTTTTATGGCAGACATACGTGAAATGATTTTATCCAATGATTATCTGGATTTTATCATTCCTGTCTACACAGGATATGAACAGGATTATCCTTCAGATCAGGTACAACTGTTTAATGCGCATCTTGGAATGTTTCACAGGCAGCGGCAATTTCAGCAGATTGAAGATTATTACAGAAATGGTTTGTATTATGCTTTGATACCGAAGCTCTATTCTCTTATGGATACCGTCAGTCTGGAAGCTTCCGGTATTACAAAAGTCCAGAATCTGCCGGCTCTGGAATTAAAGGGACAAAATACACTGATTGGATTCATTGATACCGGCATTGATTATACCCATCCTGCATTTCGAAGGTCCGATGGAAGCAGCCGGATTCTTGGACTATGGGATCAGACCATTCAGACCGGAACCACGCCTTTTGACATTCCTTACGGAAGTGCTTATTCCCAGGAGGAGATTAACCGGGCTTTGCAATCGGAAAATCCCCGGGCAGTTGTGCCCTCCGTCGATGAAACAGGACATGGAACAATTCTTGCAGGGATTGCCTGTGGAAGTGTACTTTCGGAAAATGATTTTTCCGGTGCTGCTCCGGAATCTGCAATTGCGGTTGTAAAACTAAAAGAAGCCAAAGAATATTTGAAAGAGTTGTTTTTTTATACAGGTCAGGGATCGATTTATCAGGAAACGGATATTATGATGGGAATCCGTTATCTGCTTCTGCTTGCAAGGGAACAAAATCGTCCTGTTATTATCTGTATTGGTCTTGGCACCAATCAGGGTCCACATTCCGGAGAATCATTTTTATCGAAAATGATTCGTGAGATATCCAATTACTGGGGTGCTTATGTGGTCACAGCAGGAGGAAACGAAGGTGGAAGGGCCCATCACTTTTTTAACAGGGCACCGACAGGATCGATGTCTGTAGAAGCGGAAATTCTGGTCACACAAGGTACTGCGGGATTTACAACAGAATTATGGGGAAATCCACCGGAAATCTATGAAGTAGAATTTGAATCGCCACTGGGAGAGGCGATTCAGCGCAGACCGGTAAAGGTCAATTACAGAGATACGTTGAACTTTATTCTGGAAGACTCTCAGATTTTTGTGGTTTCTGAGGTAATCCATACTGCTTCCGGATCACAGCTGATTTTTATGCGGTTTATTAGACCCTCTCCTGGAGTATGGAAAATCCGGGTGTATGCCAGAAATCAAAATATGGGCGGATTTCATATCTGGCTTCCTGTAACCGGATTTTCCAATCCGGATGTGATCTTTCTTCGTCCGGATCCGGATACTACGATTACGATTCCCGGTGTGTCGGAGGATGCGGTTACAACTGCTGCTTACAACGCCTACAATAACAGCTTGTTTATTCATTCCAGCAGAGGATTTACGACTACCGGCCGGATCAAGCCCCAACTGACAGTTCCCGGTGTGAATGTATTCGGCCCGATTCCCGGAGGCGGATTTTCCACAGTCACCGGTACTTCTGCGGCAGCGGCGATCACTGCAGGGGCCTGTGCTTTACTGGTAGAATGGGGGATAAAAAGACGCCCCCAGAAACTATTTAATATAGCTGAACTTTCTGCCCTTCTTGTCCGGGGTGCCGGAAGAAGCAATGACCGGATGTATCCCAACCGGGAATGGGGATATGGGATACTGGACATTTATCAGATTTTTAAAAATCTGATTTCTTTATAAGTTTCAAAATAGAATGCACACTTTTTTTATTTTCACATATGATGAAACTGTAATGAAAATCCATGGAGGAATAAATATGAGTGATTTAGCTGCTACAAATTGTGGCTGTGGCTGTGATGATTCTTGCGGAGGCGGATTATCACGGGGATTTTTCGGAGGAGACTGCAACAGTATTATCTGGATTCTGCTGCTTCTGTGCTTCTGCGGAAACGGATCCTGCTGTGACAGAGATGACAGACATGGAGACTGCAGCTGTATTATTATCATTTTGTTGCTTCTTTGCGGATGCGGCAATCACGGATTCGGCTGGTAATTCAAATACAAACAGAAGGGCTGCCGCTTATTTGCGGCAGCCTGATTTGTTTTTCTCGCCTTTTTCTGATCTTTTTTCTCTGTTTTCTTTTTTCTTGATACATTCCAGATCTATTTCATAAATGGTATTCCCTTCTTCCACAAGTTTTGTTTTTGGATTTTCCATAAGCGTGTCCTCCGGATACAAAAAAGATTGATAATTCCTGTGTCCGCTTTATCATATGCTGTTTGAAGTATAACTGTTCCGCAGATGAAATACAGCATAGGAAGGAATAAAAACAGTCTTTTATTCATATGGTTTAAAAAGTATATTCAATGGGAGGGGATACCTGTGGAGTCCCAGAATATTCTGGATGAAATGATAGCAGAAGACCCAATCGAAATTCTGAAAGCTGCCATGCCATATCTTCCCAAAAATGGTCAGCGATTTGCCTCTGTTTATGCAAAAGTTTTGGAACTGCAGGGAACCATAAGGCTGTTTTCCCAGCCGTCTACCGATCTGAAGATACAATCCAGAGAAAACACAGCATCAGATCCTGTGGAAATGCTTGCAGCCTGCAGCAAAGTCTGTCATGGTCATACAAAAGAAAAAATTGATGCAATGTTAAACACACTTGCTATGTTTCAAATTTTTGAACTTTCCCAGGAAAGAGAGAATCAGAAAGTATGACCGGAAACAGAAAAATTTCAAAGCAGGGACCGGATGCATCCATAGAGAAAGACTGGACGCAGAATAAAAGTCTTAGCGGTATTGATCCTGCAAAACTTCAGTTTCTGAATTCCATTGCCGCCCAGGGTAGCCAGAAAGGGATGCAGGAACTTCTTCCCTTTCTTATGTCAGCCGTTGCACAAAACCAGAATCAATCCGGGAGAATGCATTTTACACAACAGGAAATGGATGCCATTATTCAGGTGTTAAAAATAGGAAAATCTCCAGAAGAAACAGCAAAAATCGAGCGTATGCTCCAGTTGATCAAAATGCTCCGCTGACAAAACGGCTGTCATCCGTTTCGCAGCGGATCACAGCCGTTTGAGGTTTTTAACGATTTTCATAATTTTCCAGAATACATTCCCGAAGTAAGATCAGAGCATAGGTAACTGCCTGATCACGTACTTTGTTTCTGGAACCATTAAAGTGAAATTCTTTTACAGTAGTTTTGCCTTTGAGGCAACAGCCGATAAATACGGTTCCTACCGGAGTTGCTTCCGTTCCGCCGTCTGGTCCTGCAAGACCGGTAACAGACAGCGCCGCATCGGAGTTTGTAATGAAACATCCTCCTTTTGCCATTTCTTTCGCGCATTTCTCACTGACTGCTCCATGCTCTTTTAAGGTACTCTTTTTCACCATAATGTATTTCTTTTTTGCACGGTTGGAATAGGTTACAAATCCCTGTTTTAAAACTTCAGAAGCTCCTGGTACATTGATGATTCTGGCGGAAAGGGCACCACCTGTACAGGATTCCACCGTTGTCAATGTAAGATTCTGATTATGCAGAAGTTCCACGACTGCTGTTTCCAGTGTTTTTTCTTCATCGGTTGTATAAATACTGGCACCGAAGCGCACTTTCAATTCCCGTACAAGAGGCCGCATGAGTTTCCGTGCTTCTTTTTCACTGGAAGCTTTGGCAGTGACACGAATATGGACTTCTCCTGTTTTTGCATAAGTAGCAATTGTAGGATTGGACTGTGCCTGAATCAAATCCCGGATCTGGTCTTCTGCCTGGCTTTCTCCGATTCCGCAGATTTTGATTACTTCCGAACAGATGATTTCCGGAAGTCGACCGCGCAGGTAAGGAAAAATCTTATCCTCAAACATCGGAATCAGTTCGTTTGGAGGACCCGGAAGAAGAATGAGGGTAGAGGAATCTTCTTCCATAATCACACCGGGAGCTGTGCCGTTGTCATTGTCAATGACAATCGCACCTTCCGGAATCATGGCCTGTTTCCAGTTATTTTCCGTAATTTTACGGTCTGCATGACCTTTTACATAGTTTTCCAGATATGCAGAAATCCGTTTTCTGGAATGCTTGTTTTCAACCAGCTCTTTTCCCATTACTTTTGCAGCGGTTTCTTTTGTGAGATCATCTTCTGTAGGTCCGAGACCACCACATAAAATCACAATATCCGATCTTTTTGCTGCGGTCTTTATCATTTCACCAAGACGTTCCTCGTTATCACCCACTACGCTCTGATAATAAAGGGATAGACCAAGGGCAGCACATTTTTTTGCAAGATATGCGCCATTGGTATTTACAATATCTCCAAGCAGTAATTCTGTTCCTACAAAAATCAGCTCCGTTGTCATAAGTAAACGCTCCTTTCAGACAAATCAGTCCTGCATACTTAAAACCTGTTTGTTTTTCAGAATATAATCAATCAATGAGATTACGGTCAGTGCAACTGCAATTACAATAAAAACAGTGATCAATGTCTGGAATACAGTATTTTGGATATCCATAATCATAAGAATAATCATGATCATCTGTGATACAGTCTTAAATTTTCCCCAATAGCTTGCAGCAATTACAATTCCATTATCAGCAGCGATCAGACGGAATCCGCTGATGATAAATTCTCTTGCAATAATTACGATAGTGATCCATGCAGGAAGTGTTCCAAGGGAAGTAAAGCAAATGAGTGCAGAACAAACCAGCAGTTTGTCAGCAAGAGGATCCATAAATTTTCCAAAGTTTGTAACCAGGTTATCTCTCCTTGCCAGATAACCATCCAGGGTATCCGTAAGGCTGGCAATAATAAAAATTGCAAGGGCAATCCATTTTCCTGCACTGCCTGCAATATCATACATTAAAAATGCTACAAAAAACGGAATCATTATCACACGTGCGATTGTCAGTTTATTTGGTGTATTCATCTTTCAATTCTCCTATCAAATCATATTCCAGTGCACCGGTAATATGTACCTGACACAAATCACCGGACATCAGTTCAGTATCTGTATTAATAAAAATATAGCCGTCTACATTTGGTGCGTCTCCATACGTACGTCCCACATAAGCATTTTCATCGGCAACTTTTCCTTCAATCATGACCAGAACTTCTTTTCCGATTCGTTCATTTCCTTTATCAAAAGAGATTTCCTGCTGCAATTCCATCAGTTCTGCCTGTCGGTCTTCTTTTACTTCTTCCGGTATCTGATCCGGCATAGAAGCGGCCGGCGTATCTTCTTCCGGGGAATAAGTGAACACTCCGAGCCGGTCAAACTCCATTTCATCTATGAAATCCATCAGTTCTTCGTGATCTTCCTGTGTTTCTCCGGGGAATCCGGTAATCAGAGTCGTTCGCAGGATAATATCCGGAATGGCAGTTCTTAAATCGGAAACAATCTGTTTTAATTCTTCTTTAGTGGTACGTCTTCCCATCCGTTTCAGGATTTTATCACTGGCATGCTGAATGGGGAGATCCAGATAATGACAGATTTTCTTCTCTTCTTTCATAACCTGAATCAGTTCGGGGTAGATTTCTTCCGGATAACAATAAAGAACGCGGATCCAGCAAATACCTGGAATCTGGCACAGAGCTTTCAATAATCTGTGGAGCGATTTTTCACCATAAAGATCCATACCATAAATGGTTGTTTCCTGCGCTACCAGTATCAGTTCTTTTACCCCCTGCTCTGCAAGATATTCTGCCTGCCGGATCAGTTTTTCCATTGGAACACTGCGGTATTTTCCGCGCAGCTTCGGTATGATACAGTAGGTACAATGTTTGTCGCAGCCTTCTGCTATTTTCAGATATTCAAAATGTCCTCCGGTCGTGATCATACGTTTGGATTCGATTTCAGGCATAGCGGAAATGTCTTTAAACTCCAGGTATTTTTCTCCTTCAAAAGCCTGATCCAGTGCTTTCAGTAAATCGTCAAAGCTAGTGGTACCTAATACTACATCTACTTCCGGAATTTCTTTTATAATTTCCTCTTTGTAGCGCTGAGCAAGACAGCCTGTGACAGCCAGTACCTTTAACGTGCCCTCTTCCTTATAACGTGCCATTTCGAGAATATTGGCAATACTCTCTTCCTTTGCATCGTGAATAAATGCACAGGTATTTACCACTGCTACATCTGCTTTGGTTTCATCATTGGTTATGGTATATCCGTGAGCAACCAGAAGACCCAGCATTTCCTCGGAATCTGCAAGATTCTTGTCGCAGCCAAGAGATACAAATAATACGTTTCTCATAATTCTCCTTGTCTGTTTGCATAATGGTAGAAAGGACTGCAGCAAGGTGCATGCAGTCCCCCTTTTTTATTCATTTTCAGTTTCAGATGTTTCTTCTTCGCCGGAGTCCGGAAGAATGTGAACTTTTCCTTTGTAGAACTCTTCTACAGCAGTAGAAAGCGGTTTCTTTCCATTGGAAGGCACCATGGCATCTTTTCCTGCAATTAACTGTCTTGCTCTTTTGCTTGTAGCAAGGACGATGGAATAACGGCTGGTTACCAGTGGTTCATCCTCTACATCGGCTCCATTATTGATTGCCTGCATCAGTTCTGTGTAAGATGGATGTATCATATTATTCTCCTTTCGCAAATACGGATACTTCGTCCGTTATTTTTTCTATAAATGAAGTATTATTGGCAACAGTATTGTGCTGACTCTGGATGATCTCGTGCATCTGATCGACACAGGTTTCCAGATCATCATTTACCAGAATATAATCATAAAGCGGCATTGCTTTTGCTTCTTCCGAAGCACGTCTGAGTCTGGATGCGATCACTTCCGGTGTCTCCGTGCCTCTTCCTTCCAGACGGCGTTTCAATTCTTCGGCCGAAGGCGGTGTTACAAAAAGAAGAAGGGTATCAGGCAGTTTTTCTTTTACTTTTAATGCGCCCTGAATCTCAATTTCAAGAATTACATCTTTTCCTGCTTCCAGCTGTTTTTCTACATAGGATTTTGGTGTTCCATAATAATTGTCTACATACTTGGCGTATTCAATCAACGCATCCTGGAGAATCAGCTCTTCAAACTCTTCTTTTGTATGAAAAAAATATTCTCTGCCATGTTCCTCGCCATCACGAGGTGCTCTCGTGGTTGCAGAAACGGAAAGGGCATAGCAGTCATATTTCTCCAGAAGTCTTTTCATTAATGTGCCTTTTCCTGCACCGGAAAACCCGGATACAACAGCTAACATTCCTCTGTCACTCATCTTGTTCCCCTTTCATATCATTTTCCGGAAATACGCCAAATCTTTTTGCAATTGTTTCCGGCTGCAAAGCAGATAAGACCAAGAGATTACTGTCTGTAATGATCACTGCTTTTGTTTTTCTTCCCTGTGTGGCGTCAATGGCTTTTCCGCTTTCTTTTGCAGATTGCACCATACGTTTGACAGGAGCTGCATCCGGACTGACAACTGCTACGATTTTATCTGTGTTTACTGCATTTCCGAATCCGATATTAATTAATTTTGACATTCTTTTGCCTCTATTCAATATTCTGGATTTGTTCTCGTATCTTCTCAATTTCTGTTTTCAGGTCAATGGCCAGATTCGAGGTCTCCAGATCATTTGCTTTGGAAAGAATCGTATTGGCTTCCCGATTCATTTCCTGCGCAATAAAATCAAGTTTTCTTCCTGCGCTCTCTTCTTCTGTCAGAACTTTCTTCATATGATCAATATGGCTCTTCAGACGTACCGTTTCTTCGTCTGTACAGATTTTATCTGCAAAAAGAATCACTTCTGCTGCAATCCGGTTTTCTTCCATTTGTACATCTGCAAGAAGTTCTTTCACCTTATTTTCCAGTTTTTCTCTGTATTCCTGTAAAATCTCCGGAGAACGCTTCTCTACCAGCTCTACCTTCTGATACATGGCATCCAGTTTTTCCAGGAGGTCTTTGCCTAAATGGCTGCCTTCCTGAATTCTGGTATCAACAAAACGCTCTACTGCCTCTTTCAGTACTTGCTCAAGAGAAGCCCACAGTTCTGTTTCATCAACAGACTGTTCCTCCATGGTAAATACTTCCGGAAGACGCATAATCTGTGACACGGTCAGATTACGTTCCAGATGAAACGCATCGGAAATCTGTCCCGCATACTGCAGATATTGTTCTGCAATTTCTTTGTTATATTTTACAGATACCCGACTTTGTGTATAGTCCTCATAGGTAATAAAGAGGTCTATCTTTCCCCGTTGGATGTAGCGCTTCAGCAAACTGCGGATTCCGGCCTCAAAGCTGCTCAGCTTTTTGGGGATTCGCATGTTCACATCCAGATAACGGTGATTTACAGATTTCATTTCCACCGTAATCTTTTTTTCTTCATCAATCATCTCGGCTCTTCCGAAGCCGGTCATGCTTTTTATCATGCTTAACTCTTTTCTGTTGTTTTATATTTGCACATGGCATAAACATACATGGTTATTATAAAGCAATCAGAAAGTACAGTCAAATCTTTTTTTTCTTTCTTGCGCTGTTTCCTTCTTTCCGATATAATAAGAGAAGTTGCTTTTTGCAGCGGAATGGAGTGAATAAATAATATGGCATTTGACGGAATTACAATTGCAAATATAGTAAAAGAATTAAATGATACCATTGTAGGGGGAAAAATTAATAAAATTGCTCAGCCGGAGGCAGATGAACTTTTGTTGACGATTAAAAATAACCGGACGCAGTATCGACTTCTGATTTCAGCCAGCGCTTCTCTTCCACTGATTTATTTTACAGAGAAAAATAAAACAAGTCCTCTCACAGCTCCGAATTTCTGTATGCTTTTGCGAAAACATATCGGAAGCGGAAAAATCGTATCTGTGATTCAGCCGGGGCTTGAACGTGTCATCGAATTTAAGATTGAGCATCTGAATGAACTGGGAGATCTTTGTCATAAGACGCTTGTCGTAGAAATCATGGGAAAACACAGTAATATTATCTTTTTGAATGAAGATCGCATGATTCTGGATAGTATCAAACATGTTTCTCTCAATATGAGTTCTGTCAGAGAGGTGCTTCCCGGTCGTCAGTATTTTATCCCTCAGACGCAGGAAAAGAAAAATCCGCTGGACATTACAGAACAGGAATTTTACGATACGGTATATGCAAAGCCAACCAATGTTGCTAAGGCAATCTACTCCTCTCTTACTGGATTGAGTCCGGCTGCCGCTGAAGAAATCTGCTGCAGAAGTTCCGTTGATGGAAGTGAACCGGTTGCTGCTCTTTCAAAAGAAGCAAAGCTCCATCTCTATCATACCTTCTGCCGGATGATCGAAGATGTAAAAATCGGAGCGTTTACCCCGAACATTGTATACAGTGAAGAGGGGGAACCCTTAGAGTATGCTGCATTTGCTTTGTGGAAATACAAAGAATTTCCCGTGAAAAATTTTGATACCATTTCTTCGGTTCTGGAACAGTATTATGCAGAGAAAAATCAGATTACCCGTATTCGGCAGAAATCTGCGGACTTGCGAAAAATCGTACAGACTGCCCTGGATCGAAACCGGAAAAAACTGGATCTGCAGGACAAGCAGATGAAAGATACAAAGAAAATGGATAAGTATAAGGTTTATGGGGAACTGATTAATACGTATGGATATAATCTGGAAGAAGGATGTAAATCTTTTCAGGCATTGAATTATTATACCAATGAAGAGATTACGATTCCTCTGGATTCGACGATGACCCCTCAGGAAAATGCAAAGAAATATTTTGAGCGCTATAATAAACTGAAACGGACTGCACAGGCTCTGGAAGAACAGATTGCAGATACCGATGCAGAAATTCTTCATCTGGAATCCATTCAGTCTGCTCTTGATATTGCTCAGCAGGAAAATGATCTCTCTCAGATTAAAGACGAGTTGACGGAATACGGATATATTAAGAAACATTCTTCGAATCCGAAAAAGAAAATGCAGGGAAAATCCAAGCCCCTTCATTATATTTCCAGCGATGGCTATGATATTTATGTGGGAAAAAATAATTATCAAAACGAAGAATTGACTTTCAAGTTTGCCACAGGAAATGACTGGTGGTTCCATGCCAAGAAAATGGCCGGTTCTCATGTAGTTGTAAAATCTAACAACGAAGAACTTCCGGATCGGACTTTTGAAGAGGCAGGACGCCTGGCTGGTTATTATTCCAGCGGACGCACAGCCCCGAAAGTGGAAATTGATTACATCCAGAAAAAACATGTGAAAAAACCAAATGGATCGAAACCTGGATTTGTGGTGTATTATACCAATTATTCTTTGGTGATTGAACCGGATATTACAGGGATTCAGCTGGTAAGTGAATAAAATTTATTATTAGAAAAGCCATAGGAGTATTTGTTGCTTATCTCCTGTGGTTTTTTTGTTTTATAGACTGTTTTATTTGATAAAGGAAGAAGAATTTGTTTTTATGTTATTTATACAATTCATACTATAACATTTTGTCTTATCTCTCAACTCCTCCTCTATACTTTCATTTTCCTGCCACTATGCAATCTCTCTTTTGTTTCTTGGCTATGAATCCGTTTATTTTCTTGGTGGAGTAGATACGAAAAAACTGAATTGCAGATAAAAAACAATCCACAGGAAGAATCTCCTGTGGATTGTTTTTTATCTATTTCGCTGTCGCTTCTGTATTTTGCCTTCTCTTTTCTAATTTATTCTCATACATATTCCTATCTGCTTTATCAAATAAAACCCGGAAAGAACAATTCTGGAACTCCATAGACAATGCCCAGCCACATGCATAGCTCACCTCCACGAATTCGCCGCCTCCATGATGCAATCGATTAAACTCCTTCACATCTTTCTCTAACCGACTTAGAATTGTCTCTATTTCCTGTCTTGAAGCATCGAAAATCACTGCCATGAATTCATCGCCTCCGTATCTTCCGACAAAGTTTGGAGGAGGTACTGCATTTCGAAGCAGCCTTGCAAAATTCAGAATCAACTGGTCTCCAACCGAATGCCCTAACGTATCATTTGCCATCTTTAAATTATTCAAATCAAATACCATACATGCGATCGGCTTCTGCATTAATTCTGTATTGTAAAAGAACTCTTCACATCGACCTTTGTTTGGCAGACCTGTATGCTGATCGGTAAATGCTTTTTGTTTCAACTGATGGTTCCGATGCCGCATTCTTACCGCCTCAACCGAACGGTCTAACATAATCAGGATCAAAATTGTGATGTCTACAGCTGTAGCAATCTCCAGATAACGAATAATTGTTGCAATGGATTCTGAATACTTTTCTGCCGCTGAAACTGTATCATCTGCCATGTGAAAATACTGTTCGCTCATAGCGACAATATCCGTGGATTGATATCCATATTGGCGAACACGATAAATTTCATCTTTCAGTTGCTGCCAATATTTCATTTGTGCATCTAAATCACTTTGATAAACTTCATCATCCAGTCTTACAAGATTATATTTTCCCGACTCATATTTCAGTCCACTTAATATTTCATCTAAATAGACGATCAGATCATCATTTTCTTCACCTGCGATTTCCAACTTCACTTCTCGCTGTGTTGCTCCTCTGGCAAGTCCTGCATAATTAATCACTCTTGCAGTTCCCTGCAGACAATTGATCTGAACAATCATAGATGTCACCAGAGCCATCATAGCAAGAATTAATACACTCTGAATGATCGTTGCAAATGTTCTTAATCTCTTTGTTTTCATTTTGCTACAAAGTTAATGATCTTGTTCGGTACATAAATTTCTTTCACTAGATTCTTTCCTTCCAGAAGAGCAGCGATTTTTGCATCTGCTTTCGCAACAGCAAAAGCTTCTTCTTTCTGGCAGTCTGTAGGAATTACAACGGTTCCTCTTACTTTTCCATTCACCTGAACACCGATCTCGATGGTCTTTGCAATGGTCTTTGTTTCATCATATTCCGGCCAGGAAGCAACGGCGAGAAATCCCTCTCCGCCCAGAGTTTCCCAGATTTCTTCGCACAAATGCGGAGCAAATGGGCTGAGCAGTTTAATGAAGATTACCAGTTCTTCTTTGCCCATGTGACCTTCTGCTGAAATATCATTGATTAATGTCATCAGGCTGGCAATTGCTGTATTAAATTTCAGATTTTCAATATCAGAAGTCACCTTTTTGATGGTACGATGCAGTTTCATTTCCAGTTCAGAAGATACCGGCTCCTCAGAAACCAAATCTGTCAGCGCAGCCACACGATCCAGAAATTTCTTACAGCCTTTTACGGAGCTGTCATTCCATGGAGTAGCTGCACCATAGTCACCCATAAACAGGACATACGTACGCAGCGTATCTGCTCCATACAAATCTACAATATCCAGAGGATCGACTACATTTCCTTTGGATTTACTCATCTTATCTCCATCCGGTCCGAGAATCAGACCCTGAATGGAACGTTTTGCATAAGGCTCCGGAGTATTTACAACACCCAGATCATACAGGAAATGATGCCAGAATCTGGAGTAGATCATATGTCTGGTAACATGTTCCATACCACCATTATACCAGTCTACCGGCATCCAGTATTTCATTTTCTCCGGATCCGCTAAAGTCTGTTCATTGTGCGGATCGATGTATCTTAAGAAGTACCAGGAAGAGCCGGCCCACTGAGGCATCGTATCTGTTTCACGTTTTGCTTTTGCACCACATTTCGGGCAGGTACAATGAACAAATGAATCGATTTTTGCCAATGGAGACTGTCCATCCTCTCCTGGTTCAAAATCTTTTACATCCGGAAGACGCAGCGGAAGTTCTTCATAAGGAACTGCTACGACACCACAGTTTGGACAATGAATCAGCGGAATCGGTTCTCCCCAGTATCTCTGACGGTTGAATGCCCAGTCTTTCATCTTATACTGCACGCCTGCTTCTCCGATACCTGTTTTTTCCAGTTCTTCCAGCATCCGTTCAATGGAATCCTTTTTATTGGTATAGCCGTTCAGGAAATCGGAATTTACCATTTCTCCGTCACCGGTATAAGCCTCTTTTTCAATGTCTCCGCCTTTGATCACTTCGATAATAGCAATGCCGAATTTCTTCGCGAAATCATAGTCACGCTGGTCATGAGCAGGAACTGCCATGATTGCACCGGTACCATAACCCATCATTACATAATCTGCAATATAAACAGGAATCTTTTTCCCGTTTACCGGATTGACTGCTTCCAGTCCCTGAATGCAGACACCTGTCTTGTCTTTTACAAGCTGGGTACGTTCAAATTCTGTTTTCTTCGCACATTCACTGCGGTATGCCTGGATGGCATCCATATTGGAAATTCGGTCTGCATATTTGTCGATAATCGGATGTTCCGGTGCAATTACCATGAAAGTAACACCAAACAGTGTATCCGGTCTCGTCGTATAAATCTTAAGTTTCTCATCGATTCCATCCAGAGAGAACTTAACAAAAGCACCTTTTGATTTACCGATCCAGTTCACCTGCTGCTGTTTTACATTTTCCGGATAATCCACTTCCTCCAGGCCTTCCAGCAGTTTATCTGCATACTCCGTAATACGCAGATACCAAACGTCTTTTGACTTCTGGACAACATCGCTGTGGCAGATATCGCACTTTCCACCCTGGCTGTCTTCGTTTGAAAGAACAACTTTACAGTGCGGACAATAATTTACCAGTGTTCTGTCACGGAATACCAGTCCCTTTTCAAACATTTTCAGGAAAATCCACTGTGTCCATTTGTAATAATCTTCATCGGTCGTATCGATCACACGACTCCAGTCAAAAGAAAACCCTACACGTTTTAACTGGTTAGAGAATCTTTTGATATTTTCATCTGTAATCAGACGCGGATGCGTCCCTGTCTTTACTGCATAATTTTCCGTAGGAAGACCAAATGCATCAAAGCCAATTGGAAACAGTACATTGTATCCTTCCATACGACGTTTTCTGGAAATTACTTCCAGGCTGGAATATGCTTTGATATGTCCTACGTGCATACCTGCACCACTTGGATAAGGAAATTCTACCAGACCATAAAATTTCGGCTTATCACTGTTGTCTTTCGCTTCGAAGATTTTACTCTCTTCCCATTTTGCCTGCCATTTTGGCTCAATCATTTTAAAATTGTATTTCATCCCTGCGATTCCTCCAAGATAATAAAAAGCCCTTTTGTCACTAAATATTTAGAGACGAAAGGGCTTGGATTCCGTGGTACCACTCTAATTCATCCATCCTCCGAACAGATGCACTCATTGATTCTGTAACGGGAATGCCCGCCTGCTCTTACTAAAACACCACCCGCTGTTTGTTCGGAGAAGGAACTCAAAGGTCAGTTCAAAGATTCCTGTATCTGCCTCGCACCACCCGACAGCTCTCTGCATACCGGTTCCTCTTCTACTAGTCCTTGTCAAAGTCTTTTCATATATTACAAACTATCTGTATTCTACCTATATCCCCTGGATTTGTCAAGCAAAATCTTTCTCCCGGTTTCTATCATTTTCAGATGCCGAACAGTGACTTCCGTTTATTCCAGAGCAAGTACACTGCAGACCGGAGTCCCTTCCGTATAAGTAATGATGATGGAATCGCCTTCTTCGTAGGCGACAATTTCCGGATATTCTACTACCGGTATATCAAAGATCTGGTCTTCGTTTTCCAGCACCACATAAAAATGAGAATTTCCGTCAATGACTGCCTGAGCCATACGTTGAATGGTTCCGGTAACAGTCTCGGAAACGGAATTGTTTTCTCCGGAAGAAATTCCATTGGCAGCTAATAATTTTACATAGGCTTTTTCGCATTCGGCAACGGTATCACCGATTGCAACGTTCTGGTATTTCTGAATATTGACCATGGCATATTTTTTCACCAGACCGGCGCCGTCTTTGAGTGCCATGAAATAGGTCGGTTCATTGGAAATATTCATAAGCAGAGGAAAAGCTGCCGTATATTGCAGGTTCTGTACCTGTCCTTCTGCAGATTCCATAGCAGAGTACTCTTCTGCTCCTGCGCAGGAGTAATATCTGGTTTCCATCGTTCTCTGATTCATAAGTACGAAGCCTACATTGGAACGGTCACCACTTACAGAAGTAATGCCGGTATATACCCATACATCATCATCCAGTGCCAGATAATTATATCCTTCAGTTGTCTTTAAACAGCCTTTCTGTCCCAGGATACTGTTAAAAAATCCATTTTTCAAAGTTCCGTGATAATTATACAACTGAATCAGAAGATCAGCCGGATACGCCCGATCGACCCACTGCGGACAGTCTGCAATTTTATATTCTTCTGTTTCTCCGGTAATTGCATTACAGAGAACCACTTTTCCGATGGTCTGACCGCCAAACAGTCCGATGTTAAATTTCTTGACTGGACAGATCCAATACGGAACTCCTTCATCATTAATTTCAAAGCTCAACTGATCGAACATATAAGTTGGATACCGGAAGCGCAGATGCCGATAAATATTCCGGTTGAAAAATTCGGATTCCGAGTAACGGATTCCCTGTTCCAGTTTTACAAGCTCTGTATTCTGAGTTGCCATATCAATACGAATATAAGCCGGAATTCCGTTTTTCTGGTTTGTGAGCCATTTAATTCCGTTTGCATAGACAAGGGGTGTTACACGATAAGGCTGTCCCTGATAATTAATCTGTGAATAGATATCACTGACTTCAAACTGGGATACCATATCGACCATACTTCCCATCTTGCGATTTCCCAGAAGCACTGCAGAATCTTTGTCTAACAGGGGAATCTGGTTGAAGCTGATTTCCTTTATATCTGTGGTGAAATCTCTTTCTTCCGGCGTCACCAGTTTCTGGTATTGATTGGCATTGATGATCGGAGAAGAAAGAAGGCTTCCGATTCCATACACGATCAGAATGACAAGAATCACGGCTCCTCCTGTTTTCAGTATTTTGTCGGATCTCACATCCTGAATTCCATGAATGTGAAACCGTTTTCGGATTGCATAGATGGCCAGAATCACCAAGACGACTGCAATGAGAAAGAACCAGAATCCGCTTTCATGAATATTGATTGCAGGCAGTTCAATATAGTAATAGAGAAATGCCAGTAAGATCACAGCAAATCCTGCCAGAATTTTTTTCTTCATAACATAAATTTTCCTTTCTTTTTGATATTTCTACAGTTTAACACGAAAAAAACCGGAATACAACTTAAGAAATCGTAAAAATACCTTCGGAAACGTGACCGCCTTCGAAGGTATTTTATGTGTATTATATTTTCTTTTTCATAGCAATTCCAAGATTAAGCTTCGGTTTCTTCCTGACGTGCTTTGATTTCCTGTTCCTGAATATCCGTCGGAGCCTGCTCATAACGTGCAAATTCATAGGAGAAGTTTCCGCTTCCGCCTGTCATAGAACGAAGGTCTGTAGAGTATCCATAAATAGACAACATCGGAACATCTGCTTCGATTACTGTGCTTCCTTTGTGGGCAGCATCCGGATTCATGCCAAGTACGCGGCCACGACGTTTATTCAGATCGCCCATAACATCACCGGTATATTTATCCGGAACAGACACCTTCATGGAAACGATTGGCTCAAGCAGAACCGGTGAAGCATCCATGAAACCTTTCTTAAATGCCTGAATGGATGCTGTTTTAAATGCCATTTCAGAGGAGTCTACCGGATGATAGGATCCATCATAAAGAACGGCTTTTACACCAACTACCGGATAGGCAGCCAGAGGTCCTTTCAGGACAGATTCCTGGATTCCTTTTTCTACAGCCGGGAAGTAGTTCTTCGGAACGGCACCGCCGACTACGATTTGTTCAAATACATAAGGTGTCTCCAGATCTCCGGATGGCTCGAAGGTCATCTTAACATGGCCATACTGACCATGACCACCGGACTGTTTCTTGTATTTTGCATCCACATCTGCTTTTTTACGGAGTGTTTCACGGAATGGAACTTTCGGTTTGGAAAGAACGATGTCCACTTTGTAGCGTTCTTTTAATTTGCTGCATACAATATCCAGATGCTGCTCTCCAATACCATACATTAATGTCTGACGGTTTGCAGAATCATTTTCCACACGAAGGGTAAGATCTTCCTGCATCATTCTGGAAAGTGCCTGAGATACTTTATCTTCATCGCCCTTATTCACTGTTTTATAACGTTTGCAGGTATATGGTGTGGAGATCTCTGTCTTTCCGAAAAGGATCGGTGTTGCTTTTGTTGCAAGGGTATCTCCTGTAGTAACCGTATTCAGTTTTGCAATGGCACCGATATCACCGGCATGAAGTTCCGGAACTTCGATCGGTTTGGAGCCTTCCAGAACATACAATTTACCCGGTTTTTCTTCTGCATCTTTTGCTACATTATACAGGGTGTCATCCCCTTTGATAACACCGGAGCAAACCTTAACCAGGGAGTATTTTCCAATAAACGGGTCCACAATGGTCTTAAATACATAAGCAGATTTCGCTTTTGCAAAATCATAGTCTGCTTCATAAATACCATTTGTTTTTGTATTCATTCCTGCACATTTTTTCTGATCCGGACTTGGGAAATAACCGCAGATATCATCCAGGAGATTGGCAACACCCTGTACATTCACTGTCGATCCCATACATACAGGAATAATGCTTCCATCTGAAATATTCATTTTCAATGCTGCTGAAACTTCTGCTACAGAGAACTCTTCTCCGGAGAAATAACGATCCATAAATTCTTCACTAATCTCTGCAACGGATTCCATAAGAATTTCATGATATTTTTCCAGATATTCTTCCAGATAATCCGGAACCGGACATTCTTTTTTCTGTCCTCGTTCCACATAACGTCTTCCAGCCTGTTTTACAATATTTACGTAACCAACAAACTGTTCATTTTCACGAATCGGCATATGGATCGGCGCGATCTTCTTCCCGTATAATTCCGTCAGATCTTCTACAACTCTACGATAACTTACATGATCTACATCCATTTCTGTTACAAAGAACATGCGTGGAAGATTATATTTTTCGCACATTTCCCACGCCTTCTGAGTACCCACCTGTACACCGGATTTTCCGGAAACAACGATGATGGCTGCATCTGCTGCTGCAACTGCCTCTTCCACTTCACCGACGAAATCGAAATATCCTGGTGTGTCCAATACATTAATTTTTACTTTTCCCCAGACAATTGGAACTACAGATGTGGTAATTGAGAATTTTCTTTTGATCTCCTCTTTATCATAATCACTGATTGTGTTTCCATCTGTAACCTTTCCTAAACGGTTTGTAATACCTGATAAAAAAGCCATTGCCTCAACCAGACTTGTTTTACCAGCGCCGCCGTGACCGAGCAGGACCACATTTCTTATTCTGTCACTTCTAAAAACGTCCATATGTAATACCTCCCAAAATTTAATATGTATACATTTTACTAAAAAATTCGAATTATTTCAAGTATTTTATTCATGTTTAACAAGGATTTTTTCTGCTTTTGCGGATACCTATTGGTCAAAATCACAAGTTCATTACTTTAAAGTGTGAAAACGTTGACATTTAAAGAAACATGTCATAAAATAATACTGTTTGCAGGTTTTCACCTGCGCTTATTACCGTTTAGAAGAAGGAGAAACGAATGGAAACGACTACTATTGGCTTTATCGGACTGGGGTTAATCGGCGGCTCCATAGCAAAAGCCATTAAAAAATTTCATCCGGATTATCAGATCCTTGCATATAACCGGACCAGAGAAACACTGGAGGATGCTATATTTGACGGGATCGTTGATATTGCCTGCGATGAAAAAGACAGCAAATTTGCATTGTGCGATTATATTTTTCTCTGTGCGACAGTCGATTATAACATTGAATGCCTGAAATGGTTGAAAGGTCTGATTCGCCCCGGCTGTATTCTGACCGATGTAGGAAGCGTGAAAGGAGAAATTCACAGGGAGATCACCAATCTTTCCATGGCCTCTTATTTTATTGGAGGGCATCCCATGGCAGGAAGCGAAAAGACCGGTTATTCTTATTCCTCCGATCATCTCATTGAAAATGCCTATTATATTCTGACTCCTTCCGAAGAAGCAGGACTTGATAAAATCGGCAGATACACAGAACTTGTCAGTTCCATCGGTGCCCTTCCCATGATTCTTACCTGGGAAGAACACGATTATATTACAGCAGCTGTCAGCCATCTTCCTCATGTGATTGCGGCATCCCTTGTAAACCTGGTCCATAAACTGGATTCACCAGATGAACATATGAAATCGATCGCTGCCGGAGGATTTAAGGATATTACAAGGATTGCCTCCTCCTCTCCTTACATGTGGCAGCAGATCTGTCTGGAAAATCCGGAGAACCTATCAAAAGTGCTGGATGAATTTATCCGGCTGATTGTTCAGGCAAAATATCTGATTGATCAAAAAGACGGAAATGGCCTGTATCAGATGTTTGCAAATTCCAGAGAATATCGGGATTCCATTGATGATACAGCCAGTGGTCCGATCAAAAAGAACTATTCTTTGTATTGCGATATTCTGGATGAAACAGGTGCCATCGCTACCATCGCCACGATTCTTTCTATGAATAATATCAATCTGAAAAACATCGGTATTATTCATAACCGGGAGTTTGATGAAGGGGTATTAAAAATTGATTTTTACGATGAGCGTGCTATGAAAAATGCTGCTGAGCAGCTTAGAAAACGAAATTATATTATTTATGAACGATAGGAGTATGTATGATATTTGAACAGTCAAAACCATTAACAGGAGAAGTCACCGTACCTGGTGATAAATCCATTTCCCACAGGGGAATTATGTTAGGCGCAATTGCCAAAGGCACCACATCGATCACGAATTTTCTGAAAGGAGCCGACTGCCTTTCCACGATTGCCTGTTTTCGAAAAATGGGAATTGAAATTGAGGAAAAAGGGAAAGAAATTCTGGTTCACGGAAAAGGCCTGCACGGACTGCAGGCACCGGATGTAATCCTGGATGCAGGAAACAGCGGTACTACAACCCGACTGATTTCCGGTATTCTGGCCGGTCAGAATTTTTCCTGTGAACTGACCGGAGATGCTTCTATACAAAAACGTCCCATGAAACGAATTATCACTCCCCTCTCTCTCATGGGAGCAAATATTGAAAGTATTCGCGGAAATGATTGCGCCCCGCTGCGTATTCATGGAACTTCCCTGAAGGGAATCCACTACGATTCACCCGTTGCGTCTGCACAGGTAAAATCCTGTATCTTATTTGCCGGCATGTATGCAGACCAAAAGACCAGTGTAACCGAACCGTATCTTTCCAGGAATCACTCGGAGCTGATGCTGGGATCCTTTGGCGCAGATATCCATACAGAAGGAAACACTTCTGTTATCTCTCCGGAACCGCTTCTTTATGGGCAGGAGGTTGCCGTACCTGGTGATATCTCTTCTGCTGCTTATTTTATTGCTGCTGCTCTTCTGATTCCAAGCTCAGAGCTGCTCATTAAAAATGTAGGGATCAATCCCACCCGTGACGGAATTCTTCGTGTTTGTCATAAAATGGGTGCTTCCATTGAACTGCTCAACAAGAGAATCCAATGCGGAGAACCGGTAGCGGATCTGCTGGTAAAACACAGCCCGTTGAAGGGGACCGTAATCGAAGGAGCGATCATTCCGACGCTCATCGATGAACTCCCTGTCATTGCAGTAATGGCTGCTTGTGCAGAGGGCGAGACCATCATCCGGGATGCCCAGGAATTAAAAGTAAAAGAATCCAATCGTCTGGAAATTCTGGTTCACCATCTGACTGCTATGGGATGTGATGTAACCGGAACGGAAGACGGCATGATCATTCGTGGCGGTCGTCCGCTGAAAGGTGCTGTTCTGGAAAGTCACCTGGATCACAGAATCGCAATGTCCTTTGCCGTTGCAGGACTGGTCGCAGAAGGCGAAACAGAAATTTTAAATGCAGATTGTGTAAATATCTCTTATCCGGATTTTTACAGAGATTTGTTACAGAGATAAAAAAATGCCCTGCATCCTGAAAACATACAGGATACAGGGCATTTTTTACCGAATAAACATCGCATCCCCGAAGGAAAAGAAACGATATTTCTCTTTTACTGCTTCTTCATAAGCATGCATAATAGGTTCTTTCCCTGCAAGAGCAGACACCAGCATCAGCAATGTAGACTCTGGAAGATGGAAATTTGTGATCAATCCATCGATCATTTTAAAGGAATATCCCGGATAAATAAAGATCTCTGTCCATCCGCTTCCTGCATGCAGAATTCCCTCTTCATCGGAAGCAGATTCCAGTGTTCTGCAGCTGGTCGTCCCTACTGCAATCACCCGGTTTCCCTCTCTTTTGGTACGATTGATCCGTTCTGCCTGTTCTTCCTCTATCATATAAAATTCCGAATGCATATGATGCTTTTCTACATCATCCACTTTTACAGGACGGAAGGTACCCAATCCTACATGAAGGGTTACATGCGCAATATTTACCCCTTTTGCTTTAATCTGTTCCAAAAGTTCTTCTGTAAAATGAAGCCCTGCAGTAGGCGCAGCGGCACTTCCTTCATGCTTTGCATAAACTGTCTGATATCTTCCTTTGTCCTGCAGTTTATGTGTAATATATGGGGGAAGCGGCATTTCTCCCAGCTGATCCAGAATTTCTTCAAAAATTCCTTCATAACTAAATTGAATCAGACGATTTCCCTCTTCTACCACATCAATCACTTCTCCAGTCAGCAGACCGTTTCCAAAACTGATGACCGTTCCAGGTTTCGCTTTCTTTCCCGGTTTTACAAGTGTTTCCCACACATGATCTTCTTTTCTTTTCAGAAGCAGGATTTCAATGCCTGCATTGGTGCCTGCTTTACTGCCATACAGGCGGGCAGGTATGACTTTTGTGTCATTGATCACCAGACAATCTCCCGGGTTCAGTTCATCCAGAATGTGTCTAAAATGTGTATGCGTGATGTCTCCTGTTTCTTTATCCAGACACATCAGGCGGGAAGAAGAACGATCCTCAAGCGGATCCTGAGCAATCAGTTCTTCCGGTAAATCATAATAAAAATCGGATGTTTTCATATTTTCTCCTTAATTCAGACTGCCATAAACTTTATCTTCTTCCAGTAATTCTGCAGTACCATTTTTGATTTCTACAATATTTACCCCACAATTGGGAGGTACGCAGCCATGCCAGAAGTTTTCAATACATGGATTTTCATATACGTTCTGCAGAAGCGCTCTTACTGCGCATCCATGAGAAGCGATCAAAATGGTCTTATCCTGCAGTTCTTCTCTTTTTGTAATATCCTGAAAAAAATCAGCAGTTCTTGCACAGATTTCTTCAATGGTTTCTCCGCCTTCGGGCGGCATGTATTTTTCTGTATGATGAAAGAAATTATCAAGCATTGAAGTCGGCAAAAGGGCGGAATCCCGCCCTTCCCATTCGCCGAAAGATATTTCCCGGAGTCTCTCATCCTCTGTAACCGGAATATTTCTGCCCGCAAGTACCAGCCTCGCTGTTTCTCTTGCCCGTTTTAGCGGACTGGAAAAACAGCAGTCAAAAGGAATCTCCTTCATAGCCGCTCCTGTTATTGCGGCAAGTGCAATTCCATTTTCATTTAAATCCGTATCGGAGGCTCCCTGAAGACGACGCTCTACATTCCAGGAAGTTTCCCCATGACGGATAATATACAGTTTCATGTAAGTCTCCTATCTACCGTGAAACGGCTTTATTTACGAAGTTCAATACCAAGGCCTTCCAGTCCGTTCAGGATTTTTTTCATAGCTGCTGTGATTTCTGCTTCTTCCAGAGTCTTGTCTTTTGCACGGAAGGTTACAGAATATGCCATAGATTTGAATCCTTCTTTGATCTGTTTTCCTTCATAGATATCAAACAGTTTGTAGCTTTCCAGAATCTTTCCGCCTCTCTGCTGAATGATCTGTTCGATCTGTCCTGCCAGAACGTCTTTTGGAACGACCATACTGATATCACGGCTTACAGCAGGGAATTTTGCGATTCCTTCGTATTTACGGTCAAAGGTTGCATATTCCAGAATTGCCGGGATTTCGATCACTGCTACGTAAGCACGTTCTCCGATTCCATAGGAAGCAGCAACTACCGGATGTACTTCACCCAGATAACCGATCACAGTTCCCTTGTACAGGATATTTGCCTGACGTCCCGGATGCAGGAATGGTTTGCCTGCTTTTGGATCGTATTCTTCTTTTTCATGCATACCGGCTTTATCCAGGAATTCTTCTACTACACCTTTCATAGTGAAGAAGTCTCCTTCTCCTATCATACCCAGTGTAAACATCATACGTTCTTCCGGAAGCTCTTTCAGCGGTAATTCTTTTGGAAGATAAATATTACCTAATTCATAGAGACGTACCTCTTTATTTCTTCTCTTATAGTTTGTTCCGAGAGATATCAGCATCCCATTTAAAGGAGTCGTTCTCATAATACTGAAATCTTCTCCAAGCGGATTGGAAATGGTAATGGCTTTTCTCATGTCATCCTCTGCCGGAATCAGAAGTTTATCAAATACTTTTGGGCTTTCGAAGGAATAACAATAACCCTGGGAGAATCCATTGCACTCTGCAATATCTCTTGCCAGCTGTTCAATGCGCAGTTTAAATGGCAGCTTTCCTGTTGTAGCTTCCCCTTTTGGAAGGCTTGTAGGAATGTTGTCATATCCGAAGAAACGTGCCACTTCTTCTGCAAGATCTGCTGTGCGGAAAATATCTGCCCGGAAAGTAGGTGCTACGATCTCATTGGACGCTTCGTCATAAATAAGTTCTACCTTTGCCAGATAAGACAGCATTTCTTCTTTTGTCAGTTCCGTACCCAGAAGGTCATTGATTTTTTCCGGCTCAAAAGGTACACGTACCGGTTCTTTTACCTTATTGTACACATCGACCATACCGCCAACGACTTCCCCACATCCAAATTCTTCAATCAACTGGCAAGCTCTGTCAATTGCAGCCTGTGCATTGTTTGGATCCAGACCTTTTTCAAATTTGCCGGAAGCATCGGTACGAAGACCGACTTTCTTGCTGGAAAGACGGATATTGGTACCATCAAAGCATGCTGCTTCAAATAATACCGTCTGTACAGAATCGGTGATCATAGAATTTTCTCCACCCATAATGCCTGCGATGCCTACCGGTTTTTTACCATCGCAGATCATCAGTACAGAATCGTCCAAAGTACGTTCCTGTCCATCCAGTGTGACGAATGTTTCCTCTTTTGCTGCGCGACGGACAACAATTTCATTTCCTTCAATCGTAGCCATATCATAAGCATGCATCGGCTGACCATATTCTTCCATCACGTAGTTGGTAATATCTACCAGGTTATTGATCGGACGAATGCCGTTTGCAGCAAGACAACGCTGCATCCATTTTGGAGAAGGACCGATTTTTACATTTTTTACGACTCTTGCACAGTAACGCGGACACAAATCTTTATCTTCCACTGTTACTTTTACATAATCATGCGCATCTTCTTCATTGCCTTTTACTTCCACTACAGGCGGCACAAATTTTTTGTTAAAAGTTGCAGCCGCTTCTCTTGCGATTCCAATTACGCTGTAACAGTCTACACGGTTCGATGTGATTTCATATTCAAATACTACATCATCCAGTCCCAGTGCATGAATGGCATTTTCCCCCACAACTGCATCTTCCGGAAAAATATAAATTCCATATTCCGGAGCTTCCGGATAAAATTCTCTTGTAGAACCAAGTTCCTCGATGGAACACATCATACCACAAGATTCGATTCCACGAAGTTTTCCTTTTTTGATTTTTATACCGCCTGGTGTTTTCTTTCCGTCATGTCCACCGGCTACACGGCCGCCATCAAGAACAACCGGTACTTTGTCACCTTCTTTTACATTTGGTGCGCCGGTAACGATCTGTACGGTTTCTGTTCCCACATTTACCTGACAGATGATCAGCTTGTCTGCATCCGGATGTCTTTCAATTTTTTCAATCTGTCCAATCACGATTTTGTCAAGATCTGCATCCAGCTGTTCAAAACCTTCTACTTTGGTTCCTGACAAAGTCATTGCATCTGTATATTCCTGTGCGGTCACATCAAGATCCGGCACATACATTTTAATCCATGATAAAGATGTATTCATTTCTTTCTCCTTTTCCTCTTACTAGAACTGTTTCAGAAATCTGGTGTCGTTTTCATATAAAAGTCTCATATCATCGATTTCGTATTTCAGAAGGGCAATACGTTCAAGACCTACACCAAAAGCAAAGCCGGTATATTCTTCCGGGTCAATACCGCACATTTCCAGAACATGAGGATGTACCATACCACAACCCAAAATTTCAATCCATCCGGAACCTTTACAGAAACGGCAGCCCTTTCCGCCGCATTTGAAGCAGGAAACATCCACTTCGGCACTCGGCTCAGTAAACGGAAAATGATGCGGACGGAATTTTGTTTTTGTTTCCGGTCCGAACAGTTCTTTTGCAAATTCCTCCAATGTTCCTTTCAGATCTGCAAAAGTAATATGTTTATCAATTACAAGACCTTCAATCTGATGGAAAGACGGAGAATGGGTTGCATCCACCTCATCTGAACGGAATACACGTCCCGGAGCAATCATACGAATCGGCAATTTACCTTTTTCCATCGTACGTGCCTGTACCGGTGAAGTCTGGGAACGAAGACAGATTTTGTCATCAATAAAAAACGTATCCTGTTCGTCACGGGCAGGATGTCCTTCCGGAATGTTCAGTTTTGTAAAGTTATAATCCTGATATTCTACTTCCGGACCTTCTACTACTTCATAACCCATACCGATAAAGATTCTCTCTACTTCTTCCAGAGCAATGGTATTGGGATGTCTGTGTCCCATTTCCATTTTCTTTGCAGGAAGAGTAACATCGATAACTTCTGCTTCCAGTTTTGCTTCCAGAACAGCAGCTTCCAGTTTTGCTTTCGTTTCTTCCAGATGTTTTTCAATCTGTGCACGTGTTTCATTCACCCACTGACCAACTTTTGGTCGTTCTTCAGCGGCAACATCTTTCATTCCTTTTAATACGGCTGTCAGTTCTCCTTTTTTTCCGAGAAATGCCACACGTACTTCATTTAATTTGTCCAGAGAATCGGATTCCTGGATTCGCTTTGCAGCTTCTTCCTGAATACGCTGTAATTTGTCTTTCATAGTGTTCTCCTTTTTCTTTGTTTTGCATGGGATAAAAAAAACTCCGTCCCCAAAAGGGACGAAGCATAAAATCCGTGGTACCACCCTTGTTCCCGGATCAAAGATACCGGGCACTCCTGTTCTGTTTAACGCACAGCTACGTCATCTCCTACTGCTGTTTCAAAGATGCAGCTCCAGTGGGAAACTCAACAATTGTCTGAACTGAAAGGGGCTTACAGCCGATGACCCCTTATCTCTGGCAGAAAACAACTGTCTACTGACACTTTCAAAGCCTTTGACATATCTTGTCTGTACTACATTTTATCCACTTCTGCTCTTTCTGTCAAGAACATTTTTCTGCCGGAAAGGATGAGCGGCACAAAATCAGGGGTCTTCTTTGTGATGCACCAGCTGCTGATATTCTTTTTTTATCGTATTCGCCGCCATTTCATGCATCCACTGAAACTTTTTTTCAAAATAGTGATTGATCAGTGCCCCAATCATAACAATATTCATGCAAATATCCATCCAGAGGAGAATCAGCACAATGGTGGTCATACTTCCGTACATATTGGATGCTCCATGAAAAATATCAAAGTAAAGAGAAAATCCAAAGGAAAAAACTGCCCAGGCTACTGACGAGAACACCGCTCCCGGAAACTGGCTCCTAAACGTTGCTCTTCGATTGGGAACAAATTTATACAAGATCAAAAACACAAAGCACAGTGCTGCCAGGGTGATAAATACACGCGTACTGATGATCATGGAAATCAGTTTTCTCAGAAATGGAAAATGGCTGGTCAACTGCCTTTGCAGTGTATTTCCAAAGACCTGTAAGGTCAATGTCAATACAATGCCAATCACAAAAATAAGGGTATAGATTATGGATCGAATTCTTGTAATCAGATAATTACGTGTTTCCGATACCTGATAGATGCAATTGAATCCGTTTGTCAGTGCCTGAATTCCTTTCCCTGCAGACCACATGGCCATCACTGCGGAAAGAGGCACCACACTCAATGATTTGTTATAAACTTCATCCACAACATAGAGAATAAAGCTGTTCAGGTTCGCAGGTATGATCTGCATGATCACATTGACTACCTCATCTCTGTTCAGGGGTGTATAACGGACGGAGGTCATCAGAAGAAGCATAAACGGAATAAAAGAAAGAATAATAAAATATGCTGCCTGCGCAGCATAAGCAGAAACGTGTTTTTCCCGTATACTTGCCAAAAAGCCTCTGATATTGATTATGATCTTTATGACTATCCTCATATTTCCATGGTCTCCTGTTGTTCTTCTGCAATATTATATCATAAGGAATCCAACGGGGCAATCATTACCTCTTTATAAAAATATTTGAGAATTTCTTCATAAGAATAGCCTTCTTCTGCCATACCTTTCGCACCATTCTGGCTCATTCCTACTCCATGTCCATATCCCCCTCCGTGGATCATGTAACCATTCAGACTTCCATCTTCGTTTTTTCCTTCTTCCAAAGTGAAATATGCGCTTGGAAGAAGCTGTCCTCCTTTCACAAAAGATCCGTCCTGTCGTTCAATGGAAAGTCCTTCCGGCGAAAGAAAAGAGCGGATATCGTATTCATTGATGACTTCTCTGGTGCCGGCATCCGTATCGACCAGAAGCCGCAAAACGGCATCTCCGTCTCCTGTATCCAATATGGTGATTCCATTCAATTGTTTTGCCTGGGGTATCTCTTTTTGTATCTGCGTAAGCAGATGACTGCAAGATAAAAAAACCTTCCATGTATACCAGGGTTCCTCCTGATCATAGGTGCATTCCACACTTTGCAGATAAGATGCCGGAACACTGGCTTCCCACACTTCATCGGTGCTGGTTTTCCCGTGGGAGGTAGAAAAATAATAGGCATTCACCGGCTGATGATTCTGACACAGAATCTGTCCTTTTGTAGCATCTACCGCATCATTGGAAGCCTTGGATTCGTTGGAATTCTGATAGACCTGATAAGAAACACTGTCATCTACCTGAGCACCTGCTTCCTGTAGTAAAGAACTATCCTGCATCTGTACCCAGGCATAGGTTCTGGCACAGACCGCCTGGGCTTTCAGTGCTTCTGCCCCATAGGACGCAGGCATTTCACTTGGTACTACCCCATACAGATATTCTTCCAGCGGCAGGGTATTTACGATTCGCAATCCATCCGGTGTCTGATAGATGGTAAAACTGCCGCGATAAGAAGGATTCCCACAATTTCTGTTTACAGAAAGCAATACTGCCCTGCAAGTATCCTCTTCCGGTTCAATCTTGAGGATTCCATTCTGAAAACAGGAAGAATCTTTTTCAATCACAAATGTGTTGTCCTTTTGGTCTGTTACCGTTTCCGAATCATTGACCCGGTAGGTTCCGATAAATTGAAAGACTACTTTCTCATGAAAGTAGCCTTTATAATGATCATTCATAAGCAGTACAGAAATAAGTGGATCTTCTTCTCTCTCCCTGGTTTCTATATTTTTTGTTTTCTCTGCAATTGAAGAAATTTCTTTTTTTACTACTGCATATTCATTTTCTTGTTTCATAGATTCTTCCAACCACTCCCGTTCCTTTTTTTCTTTTTGTGGTTTATTGGCTTCCCAGATGATCCATATCCCGATTAGAGCCAGGCAGATAATAAAAATTTTCCATTTCAATTTTTGTTTCCAGTTCATATTCGCCCCCCTCATTCTCCCTGTATTCAATATATGAAGAAAAAAAAACAGATATTCCATAGATACCGAATCTATGAAATATCTGTCACTTTTTTATTCATTCACAGAAAATGCATAAACCGTTGTTGTATTGTAAGTCTCTCCTGCTTTCAGAAGGGAAGTCTGGAAATTCTCTTCATTACAGGAATTTGGATAGTACTGTGTTTCCATACAGAAACCGCTTCGTTTTCCATAAACGCAGCCTTCTTTTCCATCTTCGTGCTGAATGAAGTTTCCGATGTAGAACTGCATACCAGGTAAATCTGTGATTACTTTCATGGTAATTCCGTTTTCCTCACAACGAACAACGGCTGCCTCCCGCATCTCTCCTTTTTCTCTTGTCATCGCATAATTATGATCGTAGCCTCCGGCAAAATTCAACTGATCAAAATCTGCATCCACATCCTGTCCGATTTTTTTCGGGGAAGTGAAATCCATCGGTGTGCCTTTTACCGGAGCAATTTCTCCGGTAGGAATAGACTGTGCATCTGCCGGGGTGTATTCTTCTGCATGGATCTGAACCACATGATTCAGCATCTTTTCCGCACCTGCATTATGCCCTGCCAGATTAAAGTAAGAATGGTTGGTCATATTCACAATCGTATCTGCATCAGCCGTTCCTTCATAGTGCATGATCAGTTCGTTCTGATTGTTTAATGTATAGGTAACAAATACCGTCAGATTACCCGGGAATCCCTGGTCCATATGTGGGCTTTCCAGACGGAACGTAATACGGTTCTCTTCTTCGTTTAATTCAGATACTTCCCAGACTCTGGTGCGGTAAAAATCCGGTCCGCTGTGGAGGTTATTTTCCCCATTATCATTTTTTGCGAGCTGGTAAACAACACCATTGATCGTAAAAGCCGCCCCTCCAATACGATTTCCGTTTCTTCCGATGGGTGCCCCGAAATGCGGATTGTTGATATGGTATCCTTCTGCGCAATCAAAGCCCAATACAACATCCGTTAATTTTCCCTCTCGGTCAGGTACCAGAACACTGACCAGAATGGCTCCGAAATCAGTCACTTTCATAGATGCACCGGATGCATTGGAAAGCTCATAAAGAAAAACTTCCTTTCCATCCAGACTTTTTCCAAAAGTTTTTTTTGTAATTGCCATTTTAATTCTCCCATAATTCTCTGTAAAAATTAAGATAACTATCCGGAATCGAATCCAAATAGTCTCCCAAAAATTAAGTAATCCCGGAGATGCCGTTGCCTGTCTTTTGACTCCTAGCCTTGGCTAGGTGGGTGACCGCAACCGTTCTTCTGTCTTCCGCTGCGTAATGACGGCCTGACATCCGATCCGGCAATATAGGAATCCCGTTTAAAGTAAATGTAGGTTCAAAAATGACAGGCGTGTCGCACACCCCAGGATTGCTTCGTTGTTTTTATTATACTCTAGTATATGAAGTTTTTCAACAAAAATTACACAATGAAAACTGTTTTTTTATGCATTCAGCAATTTTTTTACAATTGTTGGCATATCTTCTGCATCCACAACGATATCATGAAGCACCGGCGCTGTGCGAATCTCTTCAATTGCTTTCGGCACTTTTACATTTGCAATTTTGGAAAGTTCATCTACCAGTTCAAAATCTCCCATTGCATCATATCTCTGATCGATGGCATTCATAACACTGCGGGTAAATTTAAATGGACTTGCTGTAGAGGCAATGACTGTTTTTGTTTCATCTTTTGTATCTGCTTTGTATTTTTCGTAAACACAGGCTGCAACTGCTGTATGGGTATCAATCACGTAACCGGTATCCTGATACAGGTTTTTGATCACTCTGGCAGTTTCCTCTTCGGTTGCATAATTTCCATAAAAATCTTTTAACTGTTCTTTCATAGAATCCGTAATCTCATATTTTCCACATTTACTCAGGTTTTCCATCAGCGCTCTGTTCTTCTGTGCGTCATCCCCTGCAATACGGTAAATCAGCCGTTCCAGATTACTGGAAATCAGAATATCCATGGAAGGAGAAGTTGTAAGAATAAACGCTCTGTTTCTGTCGTAACTTCCAGTTGTAAAGAAATCATACAATACTTTGTTTTCATTGGATGCACAGATCAGTTTTTCAATCGGCAGGCCCATATTTTTTGCATAAAATGCAGCAAGGATATTTCCAAAGTTACCGGTTGGAACCGTTACATTGATTTTTTCTCCCTCTTTGATTTCCCCGTTCTTGTACAGCATTGCATATGCATAGACGTAATAGACGATCTGCGGAACCAGTCTTCCGATATTGATGGAATTGGCAGAGGAGAACTGATATCCGGATTTGGCAAGTTCTGCTGCCATTTCTTTATCATTGAACATTTTCTTTACACCCGTCTGCGCATCGTCAAAGTTTCCTGTAATTCCAACGACATAGGTGTTCTTTCCCTTCTGGGTGACCATCTGTTTTTCCTGGATCGGACTGACTCCGTTTTTCGGATAAAATACAATGATTTTGGTACCTGGTACATCTGCAAATCCAGCCATAGCTGCTTTTCCTGTATCACCGGAAGTAGCTGTTAAAATAACGATTTCATTTTCCACATGGTTCTTCTTGGCTGAAGTGGTGAGCAGATGAGGAAGAATAGACAACGCCATATCTTTAAAAGCAATGGTTGCGCCGTGGAACAGTTCCAGGTAATATGCGCCATCTGCTTTTGCAAGCGGTGCAATCTCTTCTGTGTCAAATTTGGAATCATAAGCTTTATCAATGCAGTCTTTTAATTCTTCTTCTGTAAAATCTGTAAGAAAACGACTCATCACTTCATAAGCAATTTCCTGATATGTCATGGAAGCAAGTTTTTCAACAGGAATATCAAGGGTCGGAATCTGAGTTGGTACAAACAAACCACCATCATCGGATAATCCTTTCAAAATTGCCTGAGATGCAGTTACGCATGCTCCTGTTCCTCTTGTGCTTCTGTACAAAGTTTCCATTTTTTCTGTCCTTTCTTCTTTAAAGTATAAGTTTTTCTTAATAACTATATTTATTCGGGATATGTATAAAAATCATGTACCCCATGAGAAAACAAATATTTCAGATTTTTCTTGAACCAGCTTACATTTGCTGAATCGGAATATTCTTCCTGCATAAAAAATAATGCACCTTCTGAATAGTCTTCTCCATCAATAGCCCGATTCACGGCTTCTCTCGTTTCTTCCGAAACGGTTACCGTATGAATCCGTCCGTCTGCAGTAGGGGAAAACTGTGGTGTTCCGGCTGTTTTTTCCCATACGATATCGTAAACCGTATCCGGAAATTCCGGACTTTTCATTCGGTTAAAGATAACATTTGCCACCATAATACGTCCTTGCAGATCTTCCCCTCCAGCTTCTGCTTCTACAATTTTCAGAAGTGTTTCATAGTCACGGTCTGTAAATTGGAGATATTTTTCGGAAGCTCCTCTGGAATGATCCTCCAGGTTTGCAACACTTTCTGCGGCGGCCTCTCCGAAATCCATATGAGATTCCTGAACATTCTTCCCCACACGTTGTCCTACCAGAACAGCTTCGCAGGAAGTCCCAAGCTTATGCACATCACTTTCCGTATCCTGACTGATACGAACAGCCGCTATAATCGATTCCATTCCATAGGAATGTTCCGTTTCTTCCACAGCTTCCCCGGGAGGTTCCTCGCTTTCCTCCGGTGGTTCTTCTTCTTTTGCTGCATCGACCTGTACATTGATTTTTCTGCTGGCGTGGACGCTGTAAATGGAAAAGGCAATAATGGCAACGACTGAAACACCAAGCAGAGCAACTCTGCAGTTTCTTCGTCTCTGTCCCGGTGTTTTTCCAATCAGAGATTGAAGTCCGGCTATAATTGCATAAATAACATCCATACGCTTATCCTTCGTTTATAAAGTTTTTTCTCTGTCACAACAGAGTAATACATCATGTATTTGAATTATATGATAGTTAAAGGATAGAAGTCAATAAGGAAGCATTGGTTTTGTATGTTTTGCATAATTATAGAGCAAAAACCGCCTGTGATTTATAAAAAATCACAGGCGTTTTTTTACAAATTCCGTGCAATCCATTCATCATAGCTATGTCCCGCTGCTGGAATTTCTTCTCCAAATGTAAGGATTATGAAAGGGAACTGTAAAATTTATCTTTTACTGAAAGAGGACAGCCCTTTCGTAAGAACTGTCCTCTTCTTCAAGATTAATTATTCCATATTTTCTCAATCTGCGGAACTGCAAGATACATCTGTGCTGCAACATTGGTAGTGGTTCTGATTCCTGCTACCTGAGGTGTCACATAATAATAATACCGTGTACCGTTTTCCACTTCTGTATCTATGTAAGTATTTCCCTCTTTGACCACAGCAACTCTCACAGACTTCGTATCTCCGGATTTCTTTCGATAAATACGATATTCTCCGGCTTCTTCTAATTTTGTCCATGTAAGTTCAATACCGTTTGCCACATTTCGCAAGGTAACAGCTGTATGAATAATAATTTCCGTCTCGGACCATGCAGAATAGTAAGTATTGGATCCGGAAGTATTGAAAGCACGTAGCTTGATATAATAACGTTCTCCCTTTTTCAATCCTCCGATCACTTCCTGCGGTTTCTGAGTGGACGGAATATCAATGGTTTTGCTGTTTTCAAAAGCACTGTCTGTGCTGTAACAAATCTGATATCCAGATGCCATTTCATTCTGTGACCAGATTACTTTCATCTTGCCTGTTGCTTTTTCTGTTAATCTTTCAACAATCGCTGCTGTTAATTCTTTTCTGTTTGTTTTAAAATGGAAATACGGTCTTTCTTTAATAACAGTAATCGCTGCCGGATATTCATGTTTCTCCAGGGTGGCCATAATTGCCGGTCTGACTTCTTCCAGAGTCTTCCCTTCCTCCAGAATCACAAATAAATAAGGGATAAAATATCCTTCATGCTCCGGATCCGGTACCAGACAGAAGAAACCATCTCTAACCCCTTCTGCCTCCACCATACGGCTTTCCATTCGCATTGCAAACAGATATCCGCCGCCATAGCGTTCTGTAAATCCACGTCCGAGGACATGAACAATTCCATTTTCTGTGATATAACCCACATCACCGGTATGCAGCCATGTTTCTCCATCCGGATGCGTGACCAGGGTTCGTTCTGTCATTTCTTCGCCCATGTATCCGCTGTATCCCAGCATTTTTGCCGGACCATTCATACAGATTTCCCCGATTTCTCCATAATTCTTTTCTTCCAGTGTCTGGGAATCAAAGGCAGCAAGTACCGTTGCAGGCAGCGGCATACCAACACATCCGTCTTTCAGTGGAAACAGCGGGTTTGGTAATGTAAAACAGGAGCCTCCTTCACTTTGTCCGTATCCGGCACTTAATGTATGCATACAGTTATGTCTGTGGAAGAATGCTTCTACTTCCTGACACATTCTTTCATTCATCGGTTCTGCACCTGGTCCGATACTCCTTAAATGGGACATATCGTAATCTTCCGGAATCCGTTCGCTCTGCATTAAAATATGACACATCATCGGAATCAAAGCCCAGTAATTTGGTTTCAATTCCATGAATCGAATATCAATATCATTCACCGGACAGAACGGATCCAGAATCACTCTTAATCCCGCAGACATCGGGAAAATGGTCATGGCAACGGTTGCTGCCACAAGAGCCGGTGTCAGAACCGGAAGCCACCAGGTCTCCTGTTCCTCAGAAGTCGCTATAAAGATCGACATCTGAAATGCAACTGCCACAATGTTTCCTCCGGAATGGATCACCAGTTTTGAAATTCCTGTAGATCCACTGGTATACGCTCCGAATAACGGACGATTGGGATTTTCCCGCACAGCAAAGTCCCCGTTGTATTTCCTTCCAAGAGCCATAAATTCATCCCAGGTAAGATCTTCTTCTGTTGTTTCTGTTTCAGAAGGATAACGACTTTCAATTTCCTGTATAATATAGTCCGGGATACTGCTTCTGTCTGCATAATCATACGGAGAAATTTTGATTGTACGATTCATCGGTGTCGTACTACGGAATAATTTTTCGTCACTCTTTGAGAGATAATCATGTACAAATACAGTAGATGCTCTTGATTTGCGAATCGCAAAGCAAAGTTCTTCCGGAGTATCATCACGGCAAATAATCGCTGCACCTATTTTCTCGGCTGCCAAAAGTAAAATATAATGAGCCGGAACTGCCTGTAAAAAAACAGGAATTCGATCGCCTTCCCCAAATCCGATGACTTTTAATGCTTTTGCCGCAACTTCTACCTCTTCCCAGAATTCCTTCCAGGTATATTTCTTTCCATAATAATCAAATGCAATTCTGGTTTCATCCGGGTTTTTCATTTTTAAAAATGCTTCCAGCGTAATTTTAGGAATCTCAATATTTCGCAGTGGTTCCGGATAATATTTCAACCACGGCTTATCAACACTGGCTTTTCCTGTTAAACCTTTTGAATTCAAATCCATTTCTTCTCCTGCTCTTTCTTTTTCCTTTGTTTTTCCTAATATGCTTTTAGCTTTAATAAAAGATACTATGATTTTATTCTACATCCCTCGACAATCTTTGTCAACAGGGCCCATCCAAAAAAACACTGTACTCCTCTAATGTCAGAAAGAGAAAGCACAGTGTTTGTTCATTTATCGGTTATTGATCGCAGTTACCAGCGCATCAATGGATGCACGGATGATATCCGGATCCACACCGGCACCCCAGGAAAGGGTTCCGTCCGGTTTACGGATTCCTACATAAGCAATCGCTTTTGAACTGGAACTCTGTTCCAGAGCATGTTCCTGATAAGTTACCAGATCATACTGGAATCCATAAGCCTTTTTCAATGCATTGCTGACTGCATTAAGACGTCCGTTTCCTTCTGCCTCTGTTGTAATTTCTTTTCCATTAAAAATAGAAGTCACCTGTGTGGTAATTCCTCCATTTACCTGCTGGAAATGTACACCATTCAAAGAAAGCGGTGTCATAACATTTTCAAAGGTTTTCTTAAACAGTTCAAAAATTTCTTCCGGAAGCAATTCTTTCTGTGTATGGTCAGAAACCGCTTTTGCTGTATAACCCATTGCTTCTCTCATCTTCGGCGGCAGATTCAGACCGTATTTTGTTTCCAGAATGTAACCTACGCCGCCTTTTCCGGACTGGCTGTTAATACGAATAACATCTGCATCGTAATTTCTTCCAATATCCTGTGGATCGATCGGCAGATACGGAACGGTCCAATGTTCCGGTTTTTTTTCTTCCAGCCAGTGCATCCCTTTTGCAATGGCATCCTGATGGGAACCGGAAAATGCAGCGAATACCAGAGCGCCGCTGTATGGACTTCTCTCATTAATCTTCATACCTGTAAAAGATTCATATTTCTCACAGATGGAACTCATATCTGTGAAATCCAGATTCGGTTCTACTCCCTGCGAATACATATTCAGCGCCAGTGTGACAATATCTACATTACCGGTTCTCTCACCGTTTCCGAACAAAGTACCTTCGATACGGTCAGCACCTGCCAGAAGACCCATCTCAGAATCTGCAACACCACATCCACGGTCATTGTGCGGATGGAGGGATACGACTACATTTTCTCTGTATTTCAGATTTTCACACATATATTCTACCTGACTTGCATATACGTGAGGCATAGAATGCTGTACCGTAACCGGAAGATTGATGATTGCTTTTCTGTCTGCAGTCGGCTGCCAAACATCCAGAACGGCATTGCATACCTCAAGGGCATATTCAGGTTCTGTTCCTGTAAAGCTTTCCGGGCTGTATTCAAAACGGTAATCCGCACCAGCCTCTTCTGTCAGTTCTTTTAATAAAGCAGCACCTTCTACAGCGATTTTCAGGATTTCTTCTTTTGATTTACGGAAAACCTGTTCTCTCTGTGCAAGAGAGGTGGAGTTATACACATGTACGATTACATTCTTTGCACCTTTGACTGCTTCAAAAGTCTTACGGATAATATGTTCTCTTGCCTGTGTCAGAACCTGAATGGTTACATCATCCGGAATCAGTTCTTCTTCGATCAACTTTCTTAAGAATGTATATTCTGTTTCAGAAGCTGCCGGAAATCCTACTTCGATTTCTTTAAAACCGATTTCAACAAGTAATTTAAAAAATTCAACTTTCTGTTCCAGATTCATCGGAATAACCAGTGCCTGGTTACCATCTCGTAAATCTACACTGCACCAGATCGGGGCTTTGTCCACATAATCTTTTTCTGCCCATTTCATACACTTCACAGGCGGTAAAAAATACTGTCTTTTGTACTTGCTGCAATTTTTCATTTTAATTTTCCTCCTTATTTTCGAGTACATCAAATCTTTTTGCTAACCTTCAGAACTTTTTTCTATTTCTTCTATTCATATTCCATTCATAAAAAGAAAAGTCCTTCGTCTATTACAATACAACTGTAATAGAGACGAAAGACCAATGTCCTGCGCGGTACCACTCTACTTCATGAATCAAATTCACACACTCAAAAGATACTGATGAAACTCATCTTATATCCTTCCCTTATGATAACGGTGGGGTATCCGTCTGCGTCTACTGTTTCTAAAAGAAAGTTCGGGCAGCTGCTCCAAGGGCAGTTCGAGATTTCTCATCTGCCTCTTCACACCAGCCAGAAGCTCTCTGAAATCTGACAAAATCTCTACTATTCCTTATCGTTGCATTTGGTATATTTGCAAAATAACCATACCATTCCTGACAGAAAATGTCAAGTGCTAATGTATCTTCGCGTCAGAGACTCATTTATCACTTCTTTCGATTTGAATCCGATAGTTTTTCGGACTCATGCTATAAGTATTTTTAAATATTTTTGAAAAAGTAAGCGGATTGCTGTATCCGATCTTTTCACTGATTTCCTGAATCGACAGATTCGTTGTGCGCAGCAAACGACACCCCTGCTCCAATCTGTATGTAAGCAGATATTCCTGAGGAGAAACATGTAATCTTTCTGTAAAAATATGGGTCAGATAAGAGCGGGTGATTCCTATATAAGCAGCAATATCACTGACACGGATATTACTATAATTATGATGAATATACTCTACCGCATGTTTCACATAAATATCTGCAGAATAATCAGGCTTTAATGGCTCCTGTTTTTTTGCAAGTTCCCGATTTCTGGGATCTACCAAAAGAGCAACAATCTCATATAATGTAGCTGTTCGAATCAACTCATTGGCAATTGTTAATTCATGATGATTCAATAGCTTTTCTGTCAACGCAAGAAATTCTTCCGGATGAATAAATGTTTCACGAATCGGTTGTTTTTCCGTAATACCAGCTTTTTCAAGAAAATATGCTGCTTTTGTTCCTGTAAATGATACCCAGGTATATTGCCATGGATCGGAAGGATCTGTAAAATAATAAGTTTCTACATTTGGATATATAACAAAAATCTGCCCTCTTCCAATTGTATAAGTTCTGTCCTCCACTTGCAGAGTTCCTTTTCCGGATAAAACAAAATGAACATGATAATCGTCACGAACCGCTGGGCCGTAAAATTTATCTCTTTTACATCGTTCAATTCCACATACGGTCAACGATAACTCTTCCTTTGTTTTCAGGGAACTGCCAAGCCATCGAAAAGTCGCATCCACACGATAATTTGTTTCAATATCCATATTATTTTCTCCCAAATCGAAATCTGATCAAAAAGCAAAATAATCATACCGTTTATCACATTTCTATGACTCACGGCATCTGGTACATTTGAATTACTGAAAATCATTACGATACAACACGAAATGCAACACACAAGAAAGAATCCTGCAAAGCAGTTTCCTATTAGATAAAAAAAAGTGCCTGTAAACAAGGCACTCTCCTATCGGGGCAACAGGATTTGAACCTGCGACCTCACGGCCCCCAGCCGTGCGCGCTACCAAGCTACGCCATACCCCGTAACAATTTATAATTATAGCATAAACAGAAAAAATTACAAGTACAAATTTTATTTTCACAGAAAAACAGTGACCTGATCCTTTCAAGTCACTGTTTTTCCGATTAGAGATCACTGTTATTTTGTTCGTTTTTTTACTGTTCTTCTGCCAACATTTCATTCATATAAGCGGCTACATCTTTACAAACTTCTTCTATGGTCATATCTCCTGTATAAGCTTTTACCATAGTTTCCTGTGAATAGTCTTCCCAAAGTTTTGTATTTCTTGAATAAGGGCGTATTTCCATATCCTGAGTCATATCCAGATATGCCTGTAAATTAAACTGTGGTGCACATTTTACCCATGTATCGGAAGTTCCTTTGTATGAAGACATCGTCACTCCTAATTCTGCCTGTTTTTTCTGTGCTTTTTCAGTTCCAAAATATTCAAGAAGTGCCCATGCATCATCCGGGTTCGCTACACTAGAAGATGCAACCCATCCAAGACCATTGTAGATTGATTTTCTTGTTCCGTCATTTGATTTTGGCAATACTGCCCTTTCATTTCCGGTTTTATTGTCCTGATATCTGCTCCAAGCATTAAAGGAACACCTGCCAGGCACCACAAAGAAAACTGCATTTTATATTCATTACTCAAACTTCCCACATTAAAAATGGGCTTCGCACCTTGAAAAATCAATACTTTA